>JFJP01037640.1_pt1 | contig 40009 bp, 45 predicted proteins | sample 431651 | NCBI WGS metagenome assembly JFJP01 (sample SAMN02602958, study PRJNA72255) | Microbial mat metagenome, whole genome shotgun sequencing project. | biome: fresh water; feature: sink hole; material: water; isolation source: purple microbial (photo- and chemosynthetic) mats found in... | reverse complement strand
AAATTATCAGTCCAATGCAAGCCGGAGGTGGTAATGGAAAGGAATTTATCTTTCGTATAATTTGACACAATCACTTTGTGAACATTGCTAAGAACATTACCTTTTAAATCGAGGAGTATCATAATGTGTAATTTTTAACGTAAAAAATAAAATGACGATGCAATATCAAAAGTAGCATCAATATCTGCTGTTTAGTGGTTTGCAAAGATAGATATAGGGTTTGACATCTTTTGTCAAAAATAAAGTATTTTGAATCTCAGAGGTGTTTATTTTATTTATCTATACAAGCTCATGGGGTAGTAAAGTAAACAATCAAAATCAATGAGTTTTCAAGCCCCAAAGTTATAAATATAATCTTAACTTTTTGGCACAAAAGCAATGTTTTTAAACAGGTATACAATAATTTTTATAATGGTTTGTATTACAGTGGGTTGGTTCGTATAGTTGGTAGTGCAACAAATAGGTTGGAGCGCGAAAATTTGCCCATCTTACTGCGTTGTATCAGAGAATCTCGCTCTATTCACAATATTTACTACTCCGCCGATGGCCGACCTCTAAATATTTGAAATATTTGCCACTCCGCTGACGGCTGACCTCATTTTCCGACACTTTTTTGCCACTTTTCGGCTAAATAGGTCACGCTCATTTATTATATTTAACACTTTCAAGTCGAAAAGAACTCATTTAGCCTAATATTTTGAGGTCCGCCGTTGTCGGAGTAGTTTTTAGTGCCTATTTTTTTTGCACTTGTTCATTTTCCTCATCAACCAAACGAGCATTATCGTGCAAAAACACCACCGACAGCGGTGCACTCACTGCCACCGAATCGTTAAAAAGCCCAAATAGCCGCTTCATTGCTACAATTAATCTCAGCTTGGTCGAAAATACGGTGTGCGCCACCCGCTGCTCGGAATATACCATCTGCACCTTTACCCATTCGAAACGTTATAGAGCCGAAACTTTATTATTATCTTTGCATCATGGAAAAAATAAATTTGGATAAAATTAGAAAATATCCAACTGTAAACGAAGAATTAGATACCAAATACGGTGTCGTAGGGACATCTACAAGAGAAAAATTCACAATAGGTCAACTCATTGAAAATGCTCGGAAAAATGCACTATAACACAAGATGAGCTCGCAAAACGATTAGGGTCGAATAAATCTTAAATTTCACGCTTAGAAAACGGAAAAACCGAACCCAAAGTATCAACATTATACCGTATTGCCGAGGCATTGGGTGTGTCTGTAAATTTACAACCTACAAAATAGTATTAATGCTTCGTGCAAAAAACTATTAATAACATATCAAAAAGAGGATGGCGAATTTTCTCTTTTGTTAAAAGGATTCAACCGAAAATTGTTCTATCTTTGCAATTCAAAATTTTAAAGAAAAATTATCAAAGACATAAGCTGTATTCATGGCATTTAATTATCAAAAATTAGGTTTAAAAAAAATCGATACATACATTATCGGTAAGTTTTTGGGCACCTACGTTTACTCTATTGCGTTGATAATTAGCATTTCGGTTGTTTTCGATTTAACCGAAAAGCTCGATAACTTCTTTGATAGCAATGCTCCTTTCAAGGCAATTGTGTTCGATTATTATGTCAATTTTATTCCTTTTTATGTAAATATGTTTACCCCGCTATTTACATTTATAGCCGTTATATTTTTTACTTCTAAAATGGCTGGCAATACCGAAATTATAGCTATTTTATCGAGTGGGGTGAGCTTTAATCGGCTTATGCGTCCTTATTTTATTTCTGCTTTTGCCATTGCTTTATTATCTTTTGTACTAGGAGGTTATATTATACCTCCGGCTTCGCTCAAAATGATTGATTTTGAGGATAAGTATGTAAAAAAGAAAAAGTTAGACAATGCTCGGAATGTGCAAATGGAGGTCGAAAAAGGCGTTATTATGTATATAGAACGCTACGAAGTGGCCGAAAAGACAGGCTATCGTTTTTCGTTAGAAAAATTTGTAGATAAAAAACTCATTTCGCGTCTCACAGCCGAAACGGCTCGATGGGATTCGGCTAAACACTGGAAACTAAACAATTACCTCCAACGCGACTTTGATGGAATGCGCGAAAGTATAAAAAAGGGAACTGAAATGGATACTACCATTGATGTGGAGCCACGCGAATTTTTCATTACTTCGGCCGAAAGTGCGCAACTTAATAATACCGAACTCGGCAGCTACCTCGAACGGCAAAAAAATAGGGGTGTGGGCAATATCCAGGCTTTCGAAGACGAATACTACAAACGTTTAGCATTGCCATTGGCAGCTTTTATCATGACTTTAATTGGGGTTTCGCTCTCGTCGCGCAAAGTGCGAGGTGGCGTTGGTATTCACTTGGGAATAGGGCTAGGCTTGAGTGCCCTTTATGTGCTTTTTTCAACCTTCTCAACATCCTTTTCGGTAAGTGGATTGATGTCGCCATTTTTAGCAGCTTGGCTTCCAAACTTTGTTTTTTTGTTAATTGGTATTTATTTATACCGCACAGCTCCTAAATAGTATAAATTTAGAGCTTTATTTTCATAAGATTGTCCTATATTTGTAGTCAAACAAAATCGAAATTCGTACCATTAAAATTAAAATACAAAAAAATGAAATCATTAAAATTTTTCTCTGTTATCGGAATGCTTTTGGTCTCTTTTGTTCTTTCGGCGCAATCGCCAGCAACTATTCAGTCGCCACAAACGCCGGCAGCTCCAGTAGCTCCCAAAGTAATTAAAAAATTGCCCGAAAAGCAACAAGCTATGTACGACCAAATGGCTGCAGACTTGAAACTCACCGAGGACCAAAAAGCGAAAGCTATTGAACTTGCCATGGAACGCGCCGTATTGGTAAACGAAAAAATGAAAACAGCCACAACCGACGAACAGAAAATGGCTATCAGAAAAGAAAGTGCCGTAGATTACAACAAAAAATTAGACGATACTTTTGGCGCGGAATTATCTGCAAAACTGAAAGCTTGGCAACGCGAATATACACTCAAACAAAAAGCTGCACAGGCGAAATAAAATTCAATTAAGAATTAAGAATTACGGATTACGTATAAAAAGCAAGTAGCTGAATATAAAGAGGGCTGAAAATTAAAATTTTCAGCCCTCTTTATCGTAATTCGTAATTGATAATTCGTAATTGATTACTTGTTTTTAATTGCTTCTACAATTTTAGCTTCGAGTTCGGCAGCCAATTCGGGATTATCTTTGATAACACCTTTCGAAGCATCGCGTCCTTGTGCTAATTTTGTTTCGCCATAGCTAAACCAAGATCCACTCTTTTTGATAATACCATATTCGACACCCAAATCGAGAATTTCACCTGTTTTCGAAATTCCTTCGCCGTACATAATATCAAATTCGGCTTTGCGGAATGGAGGTGCCACTTTGTTCTTGATTACTTTTACACGCGTTTGGTTACCAATAGCATCTTCGCCATCTTTCAACTGTCCAATTCTACGAATATCCAAACGTACCGAAGCATAAAATTTCAGAGCATTACCACCGGTAGTTGTTTCGGGATTACCAAACATTACGCCAATTTTTTCGCGCAACTGATTGATAAACATACAGGTTGTATTTGTCTTATTGATGTTGGCAGTAAGCTTACGCAATGCTTGTGACATTAAGCGAGCTTGCAATCCCATTTTCGAATCGCCCATATCGCCTTCGAGCTCTGCTTTTGGTGTAAGTGCCGCTACGGAGTCAATTACAACCAAATCAACCGCTGAAGAGCGAATTAATTGATCGGCAATTTCCAAAGCTTGTTCACCATTATCGGGTTGCGAAATTAGTAATTCGTCGATATTTACACCTAATTTTTCGGCATAAAAACGGTCGAAGGCATGCTCGGCATCGATAATTGCAGCAATGCCACCTGCTTTTTGAGCTTCGGCAATAGCGTGGATAGCCAAAGTGGTTTTACCCGACGATTCTGGTCCGTAAATTTCGATAACACGTCCGCGAGGATAGCCGCCCACACCAAGTGCCACATTTAACCCAATGGAGCCGGTAGAAATCACTTCGGTGTCTACCACTTTATTGTCGCCCATGCGCATAATCGCGCCTTTTCCGTGGTCTTTATCAATTTTGTCCATTGCCAATTGCAATGCTTTTAGTTTTTCTAACGATGGTTTTCGTACATCGTCGGTAGTTTTTGCTGCCATAGTTCTATTTATTTGATTTTTAATTTGTTAGTTCAAAATATTTTTCAAAGTAATTCCATTTATATGCTTCTTTTTGAGCCATGCAAAGTTAGAATAATTTTGTTCACTGCCAATATTTTATACCGTAATATTAGTGTATTGTTGATAAATAATCTAACATACCGAAAAGGAATTCATTCATTTCGGAATAATTATTTTCAAGCAGTTGTTTTTCGGTCTGAATGTATGGTTTACCTTCAAACTGCTTGAGTTCATCGCCACAATTTTCTATCATTCCGGCAATAGCTACTGTTGTAAATTCGAAATGACACTGAAAGCCATAAACTGCAGGCATGTAGCGCACTATCTGTCGTGGACAGCCAGCACTCGTTGCCAACACTTCACTTTCGGCAGTCAATCCCGGCATATCACCATGCCAATGTCCAACTTCAAAACTGTTGGGTAAAAGCGAAGTCAGCGGGTCATTTTTCCCAGCATCGGTCAACTGAATTTCATATTTTCCAATTTCCCGATTCGGACTGTGTTCTACTTTTGCTCCCAACGCTTCGCCAATAAGCTGGGCACCAAGGCAAATGCCGAGCACTTTTTTGTTAGCATCAATTATTTTTTTTATAAAAGCAATTTCGGTTTTGCCATCAAAATACGGACATTCATCTTTGGTAGTTAGGGGCGATTGCGGTCCACCCAAAACGATGAGTAAATCTATAAAGTGAATATCTTCGGGTAATTTATCGTAGCTATAAAACCGTGTATAAGTGGCTGTATAACCACACTTCTTTATCCAATGCTCAATAGCAGCAGGCGATTCGAAGCTTTCGTGTTGTAAAATATGTATGTTCATATATTCGTTTGATTTTCGGCCCCAAGCCCTAAAGGGACATAGCCGTAAAGCTAATTTTGCATATTTCCGCCCCAAGCCCCTCCCGTCTGCGTCGGGATAAATTGCGGGGTGTTGATTAGTTTCGTCTCTGAAAAATAACCAATCTGATATTGTAATTATCAATACTAATTTCTGTTCCCCTTTAGGGGTTAGGGGCAGTAATTAAACCACTAAATAAAATATCCCTTTCCTAATAATAATCCTTAGCTTGACGGCTATGCCCTAAAGGGGATGTAAGTTAGTTTTGATTTTTACAAATTAATTTTATCCATTTTCATAGACGAAACTAATCAACACCCCGCAATTTATCCCGACGCAGACGGGAGGGGCTTGGGGCAGTATTTTAGCTATTTTATCACTTCCAATTTTGCAAATTTAAGCAGCAACGATTTGGTTCCTTTTTGTCCAAAATCAATATCCACTTTTTCGTTTCCATTTACGATTCCTGTTTCAACAATTTGCCCAATACCAAAAACAGCATGCTTCACAAAACTACCAACCGGAAATTCGGCATTCTCCATTTTCTGCACTGTTTGTGTTTCCACTTTTATACGCGTCAATTTGTTCGGTTGCTGATATACAGGTTCACGAGCAGGACGCGCGCTGGAAACTCCTGAACTTTGTTGCAGGCGGTTGCGTTCAAATTCCACATCATCGTCCCAATTGCTGAAACGGCTTTGCTTTGGTTGAAAAATACTTTCTTCGGGTGCTTCAATATATTTAGCATCAATATCTTTGATAAAGCGGCTTGGGTTCGAGAAATTGGATTGTCCGTTGCGAAAACGCGAACGCGCATTGGTAATGTAGCAGCGCTTTTCGGCTCGGGTGAGTGCCACGTAAAACAACCGTCGCTCCTCTTCCAAACTTTTTTCGCTGTCCAAGGAATAGGACGAAGGAAACAAATCCTCCTCTACTCCAACAATAAAAACCACCGCAAATTCCAATCCTTTGGCTGCATGAATGGTCATCATCGTTACTCGGTTGCTGTCGCTCTCCTTGTCGGTATCTTGGTCGGTAAGCAGCGACACTTCCGACAGAAAATCGGGCAAGAATGCCGCTTCGTCGTTCTGTTCGCGCTGTTCGCAAAACTCGTGAATTGCCTTGAGCAATTCCTCCATATTTTCGCGTCGACTAATGCTTTCGGGCGTAGTATCCACAAAAGTTTCGCTTATAATGCCCGTGGTTTTCACCACCGATTTTACCAATTCGTAGGCATTTAAGGTGGTAAGTTGCGCTGCAAAAACCGATATCATATTTCGGAAATTAGCCAATTTAGTAGCTGTCCCCGCATTTACGGGCAAGTTGTAACCCAGCATATCGTTCAGCACTTCCCAAGCACTAACAGCCTGATTGCGGGCAGTTTCGAAAATTTTACTCACCGTTGTGTCGCCAATTCCGCGTGCGGGCACATTTATAATTCGCTTCAGGGCTTCTTCGTCGTTCTGATTGCAAATTATTCGACTGTAAGCTATTACATCCTTAATTTCTTTGCGTTGGTAAAACGACAAACCGCCATAAATGCGATACGGAATGCCATTTTTGCGCAAAGCTTCTTCCTGTAAGCGGCTCTGCGAATTGGTGCGATAAAGTATGGCTATTTGTTGGTACTGAAAGTCATTTTTAGAACTAAGTGCAACAATTTCTTTTGCCACCATTGCACCTTCTTCTATGTCGTTGAAAGCGGTGATGAGTTTGATAAGCGAGCCTTCTTCTTTTTCCGAAAATACATTCTTTCGAATTTGCTTCTGGTTTTTGTCAATTAAGCTATTAGCCGCATTTACAATGGTTTGCGTAGAGCGATAGTTTTGTTCCAACTTAAAAGTTTGCGTATTGGTGTAGGCATTCTTAAACTGAAGTATATTGTCGATATTGGCACCGCGAAACGAGTAAATACTCTGCGCATCGTCGCCCACAACGCAAATTCGTTCGTGCGTTTCCGACAACTTTTTTACGATCATATATTGCGCAAAATTGGTATCCTGGTACTCGTCCACCAAAATATACTGAAAAGCATTTCGGTATTTGTCCAGCACTTCAGGGAAATCGCGAAAAAGCACATTTGTTTGCAATAATAAATCGTCGAAATCCATAGCATCGGCTTGTTTGCAGCGGGTACAATACAATTTGTAAACCTCCGCAAATCGAGGTACTTTGGCATACATATCGCTTTTGGTAAGGTCGGTATTAGTGCGATAAGCATCGGGCATAATCAGACTGTTTTTGGCATTCGAAATACGACTATGCACGGTGCTTGCCTTGTACGCTTTATCGTCTAATTTCAGCTCTTTTACAATGCTTTTTATCAAACTTGCCGAATCGGCCGAATCGTAAATGGTAAAGTTTTTCGAAAAACCAATGCGCTCGGCTTCCGAACGCAAAATACGCGAAAATACGGAGTGAAAAGTTCCCATCCAAAGGTAGCGAGCCGTTTTTTCGCCAACCATAGCCGCAATACGTGCTTTCATTTCGCGGGCTGCTTTGTTGGTAAAAGTGAGTGCTAAAATGGTGCTGGGATACAAGCCTTTTTTGAGCAAATAAGCAATTTTATAAGTCAGTACGCGCGTTTTTCCTGAGCCCGCACCGGCAATTACCAGCGATGCTCCATCAATATATTCCACAGCTTGCCGCTGATTATCATTTAGTTCGTTTAAAAATTCCATTTATTTTTACAAGAGATTATTTGAACGTAAAGTACGCAAATTTATGTAAGTACTATTTTTAAATAAGTATTTATATTTACTGCAAATATAAGCATAAATAACATGTTATTAATGTGATTGAAAATAAAAAAGCCGGAAGATTATCCGGCAGTAATATGATTTGAGAATAAGCGTTGGATATAAACGTTTCCGTGTGCATCAAGGTTGTAAATGATATACCAATGCGTTTGTTTGCTACGTTTGTAAGTATGTACTTTTTGTCCGAAACGTTTATGAATATCGTATTGCGAATTAAAATGGAATGATTTATTATCCACGGAGTTACATATTTTCAGTATCTCACCATGATATAACATTACATGATTAAATTCAAGTTGATGTTTCGACCAACTCAAAAGCCCATCAAAAATATTTTTCAAATCAATTCTTGCTTGATTACTGTAAAATACCATGTTTTTTACATAATTCAATTATATCCTTCGTTGACTCTTTCACAAATTCATCTGCCGTCATATAACCTTCTGGCGTAATACCTGTGAGGGCAGGGTTTTCAAACTCCACACCTTTACGGTAGCGGCGCAAATTAGCAACTAATTTCTTGCCATTTCGCGTTGTATCATCTATTCTTACTGTATGTATCATGTTTTATTTATTTTTTTTCTAATTCTTGTTTAAGCCTCTGAATTGCTGCTTCATTTGAGTACAATATGTCAAAAAAATCTTTTCTATTTAATCCAAGATTACGTAATGTGTTTTTAACAATAAATTCAGGAATCGGGTTTATGTGCGTCTGAATTATTATTGGTCGTGATAAATCTTTGCGTGTCCATTTTTCATGTCCAGCATTTATACCTAAATTTTTACAGCAGGCATTTGTGAGAAATTCTCGAAAATCCTTCAAACTTATATTTGAGAGCCCGTAATTATTCATTAGGCAGGAATAAGAACATTTTTATATGTTCTTTGGTAAGGCTTATTATCAATAATTTCCTTAAAATCTTTATTTGATTTGTACATATCTTCAAATTTTGGAGATTTTATATCATGTGACTTCTTGCCACGGATATTCCAACCATGCTTTTTTAAATCCTCGTGGAGCGTGTTTTTATTTAACATGTATTGCATTGAAGTTGAAAAAACCTCTTCAAACGAATCGCGAGCTTCGTCTTCGGTACTTCCATACCCCGACATATCTAAAGCAGGACAATACATAATATATATACCGTTATCAATAAACGAATATATATCTAAATGAGCTTGTAATTTAGCATTACGAACCTGAAGTGTAGCATCGAACTTGAAGTCTGACATAATATACCATTTTTAAAAGAGAACAAATATAAGCATATTTCAAATTTCTCAAAATATTGCATTGTATACTTAACAATAATAAATACTATTTTGTTGCGTGTTCTAATCCTTATTCTTTATTGTTATAATACATACAGTGTACTAAGAATGAAAGTCATATTGTGGAGTTTATACCAAAAGCAATTATTTTGTTTTTACCCTATTAAAACTCCTATCAAAAAACAATAATTGATAATTGATGGCATTAGTCCAATACTCCCAATTGTGTTTGCCAGGACGCTCGGTGTAGTCGTGGTCAATTTTCAAGTCCATTAATCGGCGATGCAAAGTGGAATTTATTTCGTAGAAAAAATCGCTAACACCACATTCAATTACAAGATTTAACTCTTTGTTTTGTAACGATGTAACCATATTTATTACTGAACGATTGTTCCATTCCTCTGGATTTTTATCGATGGAACCTATTCGTTTTGTGATATCATAACTCTTTGTTGAAGTTCTCAAATCCACGCCACCGCTCATACTTCCGGCACTTGCAAACAATTCTTTGTTTCGCATTGCCAAATAAAGCGCACCATGTCCGCCCATGCTTAGGCCTGTAATGGCTCGTGCAGTACGGTTTGCAATTGTTGCATAATGTGAATCGATATAGGGTAATAATTCCCTTGTTATGTGCGTTTCGTATTGAAAACTAGCGTCGATTGGGCTATCGAAATACCATGAGCTATAACCACCATCGGGACAAACCAATATCAGTTGATGTTTGGTTGCCAGCGCTTTAATAGTTGGTACTGTATTTACCCATTTGGCGTAATTATCGCTGTATCCGTGTAGTAAATATACCACTGGATAGTGTTTTTTCTTCGAATACTTTTCGGGCAGTACCACTACCGTTTTAATTTCCTTTTTCATTTTAGCCGAAAAAACAGCAATGGTATCCACCTGTGGGCGTGCGAATGCCAGTTGACAAATCACACTGAAAATGAGTAAAAAATTGAAATGTCTCATTTGCTTTTTTGTTTAATGTCAAAAGTCGAAGGTCAAAAGTCGTAGATATTTTCAACTTTTGTCCTTTGAATTTTGTCTATTGTCTGTCGTCCGTTGTCTGTCGTCCTTTCAAAACCGCTTCTTTACCAATACATTAAGCCCATCCGGCACCATACGTATTTTCACTTCAAGTCCTTCTTCGTAGGGTTCGCCGTCGTAGTGAAACGGCCCCACTTCGTCACGGTACAGTGTTATTTCGCTGGTACGCAAAGTTGTCATAAACAAATCTTTATCTATTGTTTTTGCAAAAAGTTGCAGTGCAATAGAAGGTATGGCAATAATGGGGAAATTACTCATAATGGAAATATCCATCATACCATCCTGCACACTTGCTTGTGGAGCAATGTAGGCATTGTTGCCCCATTGCGAAGCGTTGGCGAATGTAATAACAAAAGCTTTGTCTTTGAGGTCGATACCTTCGCCCAGCAAATGATAATTTTGCGATTTATAGTTGAAATAGCCCGTAATCATTTTTTCGATGTAGGTCATTACCCCTCGGTTCTGACTTTTGGCAAATTCGGTGCTCACATACGCGTCGAAACCAGTGCCGCAGGTGCAAAAAAACGGTTGTTCGTTTACCAAACCATAATCCATTTTTATTGGTTCGGAGTGGTTGAGCAAGTGGATGGCGCCTTTGGTACTTATGGGGATAGATAAATGACGTGCAAGCCCGTTGCCCGAGCCGGCAGGAATAATTCCCAAAGCTGCATTGGTGTTGATAAGTCCGCCACCAATTTCGTTTACAGTTCCGTCGCCACCTACAGCCACTACCTTTTCGTAACCCGCAGCCACAAACGATTTTGTAAATTCAAGTCCGTGCCCTTTGTGCGTGGTAAACACTATTTCGGGTTCGAAAAGCGAAGTATTTAGCTCCTTAATAATTAAGTCGGGTAGCGTAGTTTTAGTATTAGTGCCCGAAAAGGGATTAATAATAAAAGCAATTTTCTTCTTCATTTATAGGGTATTAGCAGTTTCATTTTGCTCAAAGTTGGCTTAATAAGCTTATGCTATTATTTTACTGCTTCCAACTGATTAATCAGCGGATTGGCATACATTTCGAGCATTTTGCGCATAATAAAATCGTCATCGCGATTCTCTAACGAAATTTTTTGAGTTTGTTTTTCCAAATATCGTTCGAAATCGAGTTTTTCAATCAGTGAATATTCTTTTTCGAAACGCCCTTTTCCATCCAAAATATCGAAAGCAATTTTATTAATACCGAAAATGGTGTATCCTGTATGAATTTGTTTATCAATTAATTGTGCAACTGCCGTATACAATTCGGCTTTGTTGTGTATAGATGTTCCCAAACTTAAAATAGCATCATTTATACAGCCATTAATGGTGTAAATCACTTTGCCTTTGTAACCCATTACACCGGTTTGCATATTCAAAAGGTCGTCTTGTGGTGCTTTTTTATAATCGGGATTATCGCGTTTTTGCTGAAACTCTTTTGCTTTGAGGTAATCGCATGGGTCGTATTCGTACGAAATACTTAACGGACAAATATTTAACGCTGCTAAATTTTCGGCAACAGTAGTTTTTCCACCCATATTAAGCATTTTGAGCAAGCTTTCCTGCGTGCGGTCGTTGGCATCTTTGGCTCGTCCTTCGCGTTGCGCCAACCAAATCGATTGTTGCTTTTCGTTAATGGTGTGTGCCATGTATGCCGAAAGGTGCTGCGAGCTTTCCAGTACCTGACGGGCACTTAAGCCGCGTTTTACAATAAAACTTTTGTTTACGCGCACCAAATCTTCTATCCACGGAAAAACAAGCAGGTTGTCGCCAATGGCAATTTCTACGGTGTCTATCCCTTTATCAATGAGTTGAATGCACAAAAATGCCGAATCGAGAATAATATCGCGGTGATTAGAGATATACAAATACGGTTTCGAAGTGTCGATATTTTCCAACCCTTTCAGCTCAATACCTTTTGTAAGATTGGCTTCAATGTCTTTCAGAAATGGATATACCATTTTTTTCTGAAACTCAATATTCGTTTTGTACGAAGTAAGTCGCTGTTTGATAGCTTCTTTCGGAAGCAAAGGATACACCGTACTCAACACCTTCATAAACTGCTTTTCGTTACTCAATCGCTCCAGCGCTGCTGGTATTTCGTCGTTATTGTAACAACGGATGTCATCAAAGTTCATATTCTTATATTGTTATTTGCCCTTCGGGCGTTATTTGCTTCGCGTTATTTGGCTTTGCCGATATTAGCTTCGCGTTATTGATTGTTATTTGCCTACGGCGTTATTAGCTTCGCGTTATTGATTGTTATTTGCCTACGGCGTTATTTGCTTTGCGTTATTGATTGTTATTTGCCTACGGCGTTATTTGCTTCGCGTTATTGATTGTTATGACATTAAATTTTGACATTCTGTTGTCTGTTGTCTGTCGTCTGTCGTCTGTCGTTCGTTGTCTGTCGTCTTGATTCTAAAAAAGAAAGCTCAAATAAATATAAATTACTGGTGCGGCAAGCATCATGCTATCAAATCGGTCGAGCATGCCGCCATGACCGGGAATAATATTGCCAGAATCTTTTATATGTACTGTTCGTTTCAATAGCGATTCGATAAGGTCGCCAAAAGTACCAAATACCACTACTATTTCGGAGAAAAGAAGCCATTGCACCAACGATATTTCAGGGATAAAAAGCGAAAACACATAGCCCGAAGCCAATGCTGCAAGTGCTCCACCAAAGAAACCTTCCCACGATTTTTTAGGCGAAATACGCTCGAACAAACGATGTTTGCCAAAGGTAATGCCGAAAAGATATGCGCCTGTATCGTTCACCCAAATAGTTACGAAAACGGCAATTAAAATCAAAGGTTTATAGGTAGCTTCATCGACAAAAGCAATAAAATTAAGCAACGAAAAAGGCAATGCGATAAATACCTGACCAAGAACAAAATACGCCCAATTGTGAATGGGGTTAGGCTTGCGCAGATATAGTTCGGAAATAAGCACCAACACTACAAAAAGTCCGTAAACCGAAAAAATGGGGTAACGAATAATATCCGATGCGTGCAGAAACGACGAAGCAAAAAGCAAAACAGCACCTATAATTCCAAAAAGCGGATTTACGTTAATATCGGGTTGCGAATTGGTGAGTTTATGAAACTCATGCACTGCCAAAGCAGTAATAATCAAAAACACACCCAAAAATGCGAATGAATGCAGTAAAATAGAGCCCATTACCAGCACTACAAAAACAAAACCGCTAAGCGTACGCATTAAAAAGTTGTTCATATTGTATTCAAGGTATGTTTATTTGTTCTATTTGCAAAGATACAATTTTTTATTTATAGTAGGTGATTTAAAGGAGTTAGTTCGGATTTTTTGAAACTAAATTTGCAAAAAAATGCTATATTTGCATTACAATCCATTACATTTAAAATATACCTATAATACCTATACTAAAGTGAGTAAAATTTGGTGCTGTAATTACCGAAACAGAGTTAGCTACAACGAGAATAAATATTTTATTCCATTCCATTCCAACCTTTTTAATTTCTTTTTCTACTTATAAACAGAACATGATACTAAAACGTGAATTGATGTCGACAAATGATGAGTTGGTGCTGGGATGTGTAAACAACTCCCGTGTGCATCAAAAAGCGTTGTACGATAAATTTTCCACAAACATGTTTTCGCTATTGTATCGCATGCTTAACGACCGTGAATTAGCCAATGACGCATTGCAGGATGCCTTCATTACTATCTTTCAATCGGTTGCTGAGTTGCAAAATACGGAACGATTGGCGGGCTGGATTCGTACAATAGTGGTGCGAACTGCTATTCAAAAAACAAGAGAATTAAGTAGAATTAGCTTTGATAATAATGCTGAGATTACCGAAGTGGTGATGCCCGATGATAATTTCACAGCCATACAACTCGATGAGGCTATTCGCTCATTACCAAAAGGAAACAGGCTGGTATTTATGCTGGTAGAAGTGGAGGGATATAAACATCGTGAAGTGGCTGAAATGTTGAATATCTCCGAAGGCACTTCAAAATCGCAGTTGAACTATGCCAAAAAATTGTTACGACAAATATTAAAAGAATACGAAAAGGATTATGCTTCCAAAAAATAAAATTATTGACTGGAAAAACAACTTATACAATCATCAACCCGATGAAAGTGTTTGGGCGAAAATCGAAGAAAATCTCGATTTTCAAATCCTTTTGGATAGGCAGCTTGCGGAACTTCCGATGCATAAACCCGATGATAAAGTATGGGAGCGTATAGCTGCTAATTTGCCAAAAAATAAAAAAATCGTTTTTCGATATAAAATCATTTCGATTGCAGCTTCCATTGCAGCTATAATGGCCCTATCTACTTTTATATTACTTACAAATAACGAAAACAAACATACCACAACAGCACTCACGCCAATAAGTGAAAGTAACATGGAGCAAGAAGCAATTGCCCAAATCAGAACTTATTGCACTGCAAACACTTCCGCTTGCGAACAAGGCAATTTTAAGGAATTAATGCAATTGTACGACGAACTAAAAACAGAAGAAACAGAATTGAAAAAGGCAATGCATCAATTGGGCGATTCGCCCGAAATGATTCAGGCAATGATTAAAATCGAGAATCTGAAATCGGAAACAATTCAGGATATGATACTACTGATTCAATCATGAGAAACAAAATAATCCTTTTTGTCATGCTAAGTTTTCTTGCTTTGAACGTTGTTTCACAAGAATTAATTCAGCGCGCCACCAAAACCATGACCTATAGTTTTGAGGATTGTTCGTCGTTGCTCATTCAGGGTGAAAAGGCTACGATTAAAATTACAGGGAAACCTCAAAATACGATAGAATTAAAAATACAGTTGGTAGCAAAGCACAAAAAACAAACAACTGCGCTAAACGATTTAAAATACATCAAATTTGTTAGTGAAAAACAGGGAGCACAATTAAACTTGAAAAACTACTACGAAAGTGCGAATGCCAAAATTGAGAGCAATTTAAGTGTAATGTATGAATTAACGGTTCCGAATGATATTGCTATTCAATTAAATAATTTGTATGGTGCTGTGAATATTTTAAATTTGAGTGGCAAAAAAACATTCGATATTTCATTTGGTCGCCTCGAAATGCAAGCTATCGATGGCACTACAAATTTGCAATTGCGGTATTCAAATTTAACAGCACAAAAAATGAATGGAAAGCTTACCGGAACTTTGTCGAAATCGGATGCCGCAATTAGTAATTGTGCCGCAGAGATGGACCTTAATATGAAATATGGAACATTAAATGCCTCACTGACAAACGACTGTGAAAATGTAAGAATTGCAGGAACTCGCACCGAAATAGTACTGAACACACCAGCTATAGATTATAATTTGGATTTAAAAACCATGTATAGCCAAGTGGAAGTGTATGATAAAGTGGTTACTTCAACTTACAAAAGGGTATCGAAATCAACAACTAAATCTATTGTCGTTAGCACTAACTATTGTCCGATAAAAATAAAATTAAAATAATTGATATGAATAAATTTGTCAAAACGATTTGCGTCGGCATGCTGTTGCTTACAGCCAATTCGTTAGTTGCAGGTGATTTTGAGAATAGCAGATTCAACCAACGAATTGTGTCGCTAAACTCAGGATATGTATTTTCGGGCTCTGGCGATTGCTGGGGAATAAGCAACGAGATTTCGCATTTAAAATCCATTAAATCCTGGCTGTTTCACAAGGAAAGTGTGGAAGGATGGATTATTAATGGCCAAAGTTGGATTGACGGTGGTTTTGAGAATCAAACCGGAGTAAATTTTACTGCTGATATTGGAATTGCACCTTTTAGAATTGGAAATCGAATTTTTTATCTGGCTGGCGGTGGTATTATTGGCTATATATCGAGTATTTCGCCAAATGGTGGAAGCAGTTTCAGCTATACTTCCAATGGGGTTACACAAACTATAACGAAATCAACTTACAGTGCCGAAGGTTATTTTACGCCCGGATTTTCGTTGTCGGCAGGATATATTACCAAAGTAAATTCGAAAATCTACCTCAACATACGTGCGCAAACCAAAGTGTATAACTCCGGCGAAGTGCTTTCCACATTATCAATTGGAATTGGATTAAACGCATTAAAATAACACAGAAATTATGTACCTAAAATCAGTTAAATTCAGAATTATTTTATCGCTCGCATTCATAGTTTTCGCTATTGGCGTTCGGGCTCAAGAAGATAGCGTTGTAGTAGTTAGTCAAGAGGCTACAGACGAAACCTATTACAAGCTGAAATACGAATCGCTCGATATGTTTCTTCGCGACGAAACACGGCTATTTAAAATTGCTGTATCGCCATTTAAACCCAACGAAAAATACGATTTCAGTATTATTTTGTCGCAATTGGCCTACGAACGAAAACTCAACAACTCATGGAGTGGCGTCGCAGAGCTCAATCAGGAATTTATGATTTTGAAAGATGGAAATATCTTTATCAACTCGTTCGACTTGGGTGTTCGAAATTATATATTCAAAGCAAAACAAATACGAAAAGGAGTCAGCGGAAACAATTGCAATGGTTTATATGTGGGCGCAAAAGCTTCGAGCCTGCTACGTGCTACCAAGCTCGCAAATGCAGGCACTCACGACAGTTACGTTGGATTTAATCCAATGCCGGAGCTCAATGTAGGCATCCAGCAGCGCATTAGTAATTTGTTTTATGTAGATGCAAATGCTTTTGTAAATTATAACTTCGAAACGAGTGAACCCGGAATAGGACTCAAAATTTTAATTGGTTTTGCTATCAATGCCGGCGAATAAATACCAAAAAAACATGAAACAACAACTTCAGCTGCCAAAAGCGTATCGGTGTAAAGTAAGATTAGTATTCCCAATTGAATTTCAATAACAACTTTTATTTTATGAAAAAGATAGTATTGCTATTAGTCACTTTTTTGTCGTTTTCAGTTTTTGCTCAAGATTCGAAAGCACTGTACGGAAAACTAAATTATAGCTTTGTGCCACATAATATGCTAAACGGAGTTGGATATTCTGCTGGATATCACTGGAATACAAATAGACCAATTTCTTACAAAGTTGAAATGGGCATGTTAACGAGCTATCGGGAGCGAAATATAGATGAAACCATTGGCGATATTCGTTATATGGATTTGTACTACAATTTAGCACAGATGAATTTAGCTGTAATTCCCACCTGGCATTTTTTTACAACTAAGCAACTGGAATTAACAGCGGGGCTTGGCTTATCGTGTGCCTATCAAAGCAAAATATTCACCTTGTCGCATTACGAATATAAAGAGAATACGAACTACGACCATTGGGAAAAGGAAATGAAAGTTAATGCTACCAATAGTTTACATGTCGGACTTGTTGGTGCTTTTGATATTAACTATCAACTTTCCGAAAAATGGATAATGAGTTTATCTGCTCAATATCAGCTATATTATCAAGGAGAAATGCTTTTGACTACTGGACTAGGGGTTGGATATAGGTTTTAATTTTTTCGAAAAATAAAGTTACAAATTTTAAAAAATAAAGTTTAGTAAATCATCACGCTTTATACATTATCCACTTTTACCGTTTTTCCGAGCGTAATATAGCTCAAATAGCCAGTTGTTTGGTAGCCCATTTCGGTAATGAGCTGCATGTAATTTTTTACTTGTTTACTATAACTTTCTTTTTCGGCTTCGCCAAATTTATAGTCAATTACAATAGCTTTATTGCCGTTTATTACAACACGGTCGGGGCGGTAAAGTTTAGCTCCTGGCGTTAGAATTACCGCTTCGTTGAGCACCGTGTTTGTTTCGGCAAACCAATCGGCTGTTTCGGGCAGTTGCCAAAAATCAGTTAAAAGTTCGCGCACTTTTTCGGCTTCGGCTACATTGATTTTTCCTTCGCGAATGCACTTTTTCACAGCCACTTCGCTATCGTTTTTTGTTCGAATATTTTGCAAAATTTCGTGCATAATTGTTCCCAAGTTTAGCTTGCTGTCAGTCATTTCCTGCGATTCGAGCCATGCATCGGTGCTTATGTTTCGCAATTTTAGCCTGCCGGTGGGCGAACTCGAACTGTAAGAAGTAATCTGTTCAGCTTTCTCAACTTCATCTACTTCTTCTACATTATTATGTGTGTTTTCGCCAAGCTGAAATGTGTTTATTTCAGGGTCGAAATAAACAAAAAGTTCCGAAATATCATCAGCCGTATTCGAAAAAATACTGTGCATTAACCCGCCAAGCGACGAAATTTTATCTACACTTTCGGGCTCTTTTTTGGGTGTGGGTGCCATACAAATCAATTCGTGTTTGGCACGTGTAAAAGCTACATAAGCCACGTTTAGGTTGTCGATAAACTGATGCATAAGTTCGTCGAAATATTGCGGTGCAAAAATAGATTGTGCTAACTTAGAGCCATATTCCACCGGCAACAAAGGCAACTCGTTGAATGGTTCGTGCTGCGGTTCAGTCCATAAAATATTTTTGAATGCACCTCCTTTTTTACTAAATTCCCAATTGCAGAATGGAATTATAACGACTTTAAAATCAAGCCCTTTCGATTTGTGTATGGTCATAACTCTGAACGCATCTGCATTCTCGGGAGTCGAAATACTTTTGGTGTTTCCCACCGTATCCCACCATTTTACAAAACTATAAATGTCGGTATTTTTGCCCGAAGTAAATTTAAAAACAGCATCCTGAAAACCTTGTACAAAAGCTGTTTCGTTGTACCAATTTCCAAGGTCGAAAAGCGTAATTATTTTCTCTACCAAATCGTAAACCGAAGCATTTTTAACCTGCTGCAAAGCGTTGTTTTGTTCAATGCTAAATAAATGCGAATAATAATCGGTTTCGTCCGAAATAGTAAAACATGCCTGCAAGGCTTCGTTAGCAGCAAGTTGCATTGCCGCCCGCGCATATTCGAAATTTAGAATGGTGCGGCTGATGCTGTCCGAAGGATTCAGCATGAGTTTGAGCATCGAAATAATAAACCTTACAGCCGAAGCCGATGCTATCAAAAGTCCTTCGCTACCCATCACATTGTAGCTAAAACCTTCGCGCGCTTCAGCCGACGATTTGTATTGCAAAAGTGTGTGAGTTACCTCACTGGCTTCGAAATTTGTTTTTACCAAAATAGCCACATCGCATGGTTGATAACCCCGTTCTTGTAAGTTTTCAATCATTGCAGGCAATCGCTTTAAGCTTTCTTCCCGAAACTCTTCCGCCGTTTCAACATCAGCGATAAAGGTCATTTTTACTTGCCCAATACCCGCTTTTGTCGAAACCTCTTGTTTTAAATGACTGTATGCGTGCAAAATACGTTGCGTGTGTTTTTCCAATTCGGGGTAAACGCCCAGCACCGGTTCGAGTGTGGCATTGAGTTTATGTTGCAAAAGCACCGCAGCTGCCTGAAAAAAGGCATTGTTGAACGCAATAATATTTTTGTCGCTGCGCCAGTTGGTGTCTAATCCAATTTCAGTAATTTGTTCAGGTCTGAAATCGTTGAGTACACGTTGATCCAAGAGTTTCCAATCAGAATTTCGCCAGCGGTAAATACTTTGCTTTACGTCGCCTACCACTAAGTTGAATTTATCGGCAGCCAAACTATTGGTTATCAGTGGTAAAAAGTTTTTCCATTGAAGCACCGATGTATCCTGAAACTCATCAATCATAAAATGGTCGATGTTGATGCCGGTTTTTTCGTACACAAAAGGCGTATCCGAATTGTCGATGATGCGATTTAACAGCATGTTGGTGTCCGAAATAAGCATGGTGTTTTGCTCGTCGGTCAGCTTTTTTATCTGCATCGCCAAGTCGGAAAGAATGCCCAAAGTATTAATATTTTTGAGAATAATTCCAGCCGAATTATAAAAAACAATATCGTTGCGTAGCATCTCAATCAATTGCTGTAAACCCTGCTGAAAGCCATCATTGTAAATGCTTTCGATAGCAGCAACAACTGTTTTGGAAGTGCTTTTGGCGTAGCAATTTTCCACCGTTTCGCTCATAGCAACAAAGGTATCTTTGAGCTCATAGTTGCCCACAAAAAACTTTTCGAGCGCCTTCATGGGCGAACGTGAACCGCCTTTAAAGCTGTCGGGAGTTATGCCAGCAGCTGCAATCTGTTGCAACAAATTAGTAACTTTTGCTTTCACTTTCTCATCAAAATCAGATTGAATTTTGCGTAATTTAGCTCGGTATGCAGTCAAAAAATCACGATCGTGTAGCTTCCGGTTTGTTTCTTCGGCTTTGTTTTGGTAGCTTTCTTTAAAAATTTCTTTCCCCAATCCCTCAATATCTTTGCGTGGGTTCCAGCCTTCGGATTGTTCGATACGCTCTTCGGCAAAATTGGTGAGCCATGTAAGCAATTGCTTGTTGTCGGCAAGATTCAAATCCTGAAAAAGATTGTCTATCGATTGTTGCAAGGTGGTGTCGCTATCCAATTCGAGATTATAACCGCCCTGAACACCAATTTCGCGTGCAAAAGCCCGTATTACTTGCTGAAAAAATTTATCGATGGTGCTAATGGAAAATGAAGAATAATCGTGTAGAATAGCAATCAGAATTTTGCGTGCTCGATGGTCAACAGCATCTGCTGTAAGCGAATAACGCGCCATTAAGTCGGTGCGGTAGCCCGATGTTTCGCCCAAACTTAGCGCGTATAATTCCTTGAGAATGCGCGACTTCATTTCGTCGGTAGCTTTGTTGGTAAAGGTAACCGCCAGAATTTTGCGATATGTACGCTCATTTTCTTTGCTGAAAAGCAAGGAGATAAAATCGCCCGTCAAACGGTACGTTTTGCCTGAGCCAGCTGATGCTCGATAGATATTTAACACGCTATGTTGGTTTTTTTACAGCAAACTCGCATTGAGTTTTGCTTTTGTTTGGAGCGCAAATATACGGAAAAAATGGGTGAAATTGGAACAAAAATTTGAAACAACTTTTGAAATTCAAAAACCTACATTCAGGTAGATTTAATGTTTTTATCCTACTTAAATGGAAGATTCTTATTCTTATTAAATTTCATTATTCGCTTATATTATTGATATTCAATTAATTGAATATTCGGCACGCACTTTGAAAAACAAAACTGCAACAATACTATTTCTGGTGCACAAGAATAGTTCTGTTTATTATCAAAAAAAATGTACAGTTTATGAATCAACATGCTTCGTTTTATATGGATGGAACACTGACTATTTGCCGCGAAGGAGACGTCTTTCTGGGAAATGCTCAGATTCGATTATTGAAACAAGTTTTGAAAGATGGTTCGATACATGCAGCTGCCAAAAACCTGAAAATGTCGTACCAACATGCATGGCATTTATTGGATAAAGTAAATCAACTGTCGCCCCTGCCGGTATTAATAAGGCAAAAGGGTGGGAGAGATGGAGGTGGTTGTGTGATAAGTAATTATGGATTGAAATTAATCCGAACATTCGAAGCCAAAGAGTTGGCCTTAAAAGAATTTTTGGCCAATAACAACGCTGATTTCGACAGCTGTTTTTTTTGACAATCGATATACTATCAATAGAATATCGCTTTTTTTTAAGTGGCGTTATACTTTTAAAGTGATAACGGGGAATTACCCCCAGCCCCTCCCGTCTTCGTCGGGATAAATTGCGGGGAACAGAAATTTGTATTGATAATTTTAACAAAGAATGATATGAAAATAAGGTATAAAATAGACAAAAGTAGCTTCAGATCCCCTTCTAGGGGGTTAGGGGGCCGATTATTATTAATTGCATTAATTCTTACGCTCGTTCTTGATGCACAAAACGTTGTTATCGACGGCGAAATCCGTCCGCGCACAGAGTATCAGGATGGTTTTAAAACACCTATCCTAGCAACCAACGATCCGGGCTTTTTTACATCGCAACGTACACGATTGGGATTCACTTTTACCAGCGGTTTGCTCACAACACAGATTACCGTGCAAGATGCGCGTGTTTTCGGTCAATATACGAGCACCGATGCTACTGCTTCCACAGGCATTTATGAGGCTTGGGCGGATATGGTGCTTTTTACGGGAGCTGCGCTGAAATTTGGACGACAAGCGATAAATTATGATGACAAGCGATTATTTTCGTCGCCAGTGTGGAGCATTACAGGTACAACACATGATTTGGCGGTATTAAAATACATCATCAACGATTATCAGGCGCACATAGGTTTGGCGTACAATAGCAAGTCGGAAACTGCAACCGAAGTGTTTTATGTTCCTGGCACAAAATATCGATCGATGGCTTTTCTGTGGCTATCTTCTCCTGTCATTAATGATTTTACTCTGACCGGAATGGTGGTGGACGAAGGCTTGCAGGATACCTTAGGTTTGGGTGTTGTGGCTAACTATAAAAAAACAAAAATGGTTCAAACAATCACTTATGGTGGAAATCTGAAATACGAATCGACGGAATTTCCATTGTCGGGTTTGGTTACTGCTTACTTTCAGGGAGGGGAAAACGTAGCTGGAAAAACTATGACGGGTAAAATGGCTGCTTTAAAACTTAATTATCAATTCACGAATTCAATAATAGCCAGTCTTGGAACCGATTATTTATCGGGCGACGCCAATGGAACATCGGATGGAAAAGTAAGTAATTTCAAAAAACTCTACGGAGCCGACCATACCTTTAATGGATATATGGACTATTGGAATACGCCACTCAACACAGGCTTGTTGGATTATTACGGAAGTGTAACGGCAAAAATTGGTAAGGATTTATCGCTGGAATGTGGATATCATGTTTTCAACACGGAGTATGCCGGTAAAAACAAAAAGAACATTGCTTACAATAAAAATATTGGTTCGGAATTAGACTTTTTAATTACCTATAAATTAAATAGTTGGACGACTATTCAGGGTGGCTATTGCAAGTATTTTTCGAACAATAACACATTCATAGCGAAAGATATAGCAACATCTGCGACAACAATTCCTGAAATTCGAAGTCCACAATGGGCTTATGTAATGTTTACGGTGAAAATACCTCCAAGCCTGCCCCCTAACCCCCTGAAGGGGGAATAAGAAATATTAGTATTAATAATTTTAATAAAGAATAATATGATAGAAATGAATATAATTGACAAAAGTTGCTTCAGTTCCCCTTTAGGGGCTAGGGGCCAAATGAAAAGAATAGTATTCTCATTGGCATTTTTGCTAATGGCAATAGGTGTATTGGCACAAAAAGTAAATGTAGCTGCGGCTGCCAATCTTCGATACGTATTGGAGGAAATTAAGACTGCTTACGTAAAACAAAATCCGAAAGCAAAGGTAAACTTGACTTTTGGAAGTTCGGGCACATTGGTACAGCAAATTTCAAACGGAGCTGCATTCGATTTTTTTATGGCTGCCGACGATGAGTTTCCTGTAAAACTAAAAGCCAAAGGGCTTACAACGGGTGCAATTACTGTGTACGCTTATGGAAAATTGGTACTTTATAGCACAACACTTCCTGTGGATAAAAAAGGTTTGGATGTACTAAAAGATGCATCAGTAAAAAAAATTGCTGTGGCTAATCCAACAACTGCTCCTTATGGCGAAAGAGCAATGACTTTAGTAAAATCGTTGAAACTTGACGAAACGCTGAAAGAAAAAATTGTAATTGCCGAAAATATCTCAGTTGCCGCACAATATGCTTTTACAGGGAATACCGAATTAGGTTTTGTGGCGCTCTCGCTGGCATTAGCTCCCGAAATGGACGGCAAAGGCAGTTACTATATTATTCCACAAAAACTGTACGAACCTATTGCTCAAGCTTGTGTGCTGATAAAAAAATCAAGTGTAAACACCGAAGCAGCCAAATTTAGAAAATTTGTGTTGTCGCCTGCTAATAAGGCGGTTTGGGAAAAATATGGGTATGCAATACCAAAGAGCTAAATGATTAATGGTTAATGATAAATGGTAAATGAAAAAATGGTAAATGATTCTGACTTTATAAACACATTACTCCTTACGGGGAAACTCGCTGGATGGACCACTGCAATTCTATTTGTAATAGGTTTGCCTGTTGCTTACGTATTGGCATACAAGCGATTTTGGTTCAAATCCTTAGTCGAAGCGATGATTAGTATGCCCATGGTTTTACCGCCAACTGTGCTTGGGTTTTATATGCTCGTGGCTTACAGTCCGCAAAATGCGGTTGGGAGTTTTTTGGAAAAATACCTCGATGTGCGGCTGGCATTTAGTTTCGAAGGGGTATTGCTGGCAAGTGTGGTTTTTAGTCTGCCGTTTATGATTCAGCCCTTGCAAAATGGACTAACAGCCATTCCTGCAAGTTTGCGCGAAGCTGCTTATACGCTCGGAAAATCAAAAACCGAAACGTTTTTCAAAGTGCTTATTCCCAATATGATTCCGAGTATAGTTACTGCCTTGGCTATGACATTTGCACATTGTATAGGCGAGTTTGGCGTTGTAATAATGGTGGGCGGAAATATGCCCGGCGAAACGCGTGTAGCGAGCATTGCTATTTACGACGAGGTGCAGGCACTTAATTACGATGTAGCCAATCAGTATTCGCTGGTGATGTTTGTTATTTCGCTGGTGATACTTACGGTTATTTACAGTATAAACAAAAGAACCCCTAACCCCTAAAGGGGAAATAAGAAAGAACCCCCGACCCCTAAAGGGGGGTAAGAAATATTAGTAATGATAATTTTAATTAGATATTTATGACTTTAAAACAAAATATAATTGATGGCTCCATGCTTACTTCGGAGGGCAAAAACCTTTTGAAAGTGGATTTGGAAATTGCCAATAACGAATTGCTCTGTCTTTTCGGACATTCGGGTGCGGGTAAAACTACTTTGTTGCGTATTTTGGCGGGGCTTTTCAATCCTGATCGTGGATATATTTCATTTAACGGTGAGGTTTGGTACGATTCAGCAAAAAAGATTAACTTCCAACATGACGGTGCGACGGAATATTGAATTTGCTCAAAAGGTGAAGAATACCGAAGAAGTAGATAATTTGCTCAATCACTTTGGATTAGAAGCTTTGCAAAAGCAATACCCAGCAAAACTTTCGGGCGGACAAAAACAGCGTGTGGCGTTGGCGCGTGCCTTAGCAGCAAAACCAAATTTATTGCTGCTTGATGAACCACTTTCGGCACTCGATTACGAAATGCGACTTAACTTACAGGATGAAATTCTGAAAGCGCATAAATTACTTAACTCTCAAACATTATTGGTGAGTCACGATAAAGAAGAAGTGATAAAATTAGCCGACACGGTGGTGATGCTGAGGAATGGTGCGGTTATTCAATGTGGTAAACCGGAAGATATATTTGCTTAAAAAAAGGATTTTTTATTTTTAGCTATTGTTTTAGCAAAGAGATAACGTATATTTACGGGCGAGATAATTAACAAAATAGTTGAATTAAAATTTAGAATAATTATGAAATTAAGTACAAGAAATCAGTTAAAAGGAACAATAAGTTCAATTACAGAAGGTGCGGTAAATGCAGAAGTAGTAATTACTTTGCCAAGCGGAACAGCCATTGTTTCGGTTGTTACCAATGGAGCGGTTAAAGCTCTGGAACTCGAAGTTGGTAAAACAACCTATGCATTAATCAAATCTTCGAATGTTATTATTGGCATAGATGTACAAAAAATTAGCGCACGGAATGTGCTTACTGGCAAAATATCTTCTATTTTGGAAGGTTCTGTCAACGATGAAGTGTCTATTGATTTGGGTAGTGGATATACCATTACTGCTGTAATTACCAAATCTTCAGTTGCTTCGCTCGAATTGGAAATTGGTACAATTGCCAGCGCTATTATCAAAGCTTCGGCTGTAATTTTGGCGGTAGATTAGCCCCCAAGCGCCCAAAGGGGTGTAAGAATTATTAGTATTGATAATTACAATTCAAATATATGGAAACTAAACTAAACAAAATATCAAACGATACTAACTACGACTCCCCTTTAGGGGTTGGGGGTTTACAAATAATTCTCAACCCTATTGGCATAATTCGCACACCGCACACCGATGTGAAGAATATGCCTATTCAACCTATTGCCGCCGAAGGAATTTGCGGCACAATTGAACTTTTACCCGAATATGCAGCAGGGTTGAAGGATATTGAAGGTTTTTCGCACCTGACTTTAATCTATCGTTTTCATAAAATCGAAGGCTATGAGCTGGAAGTTGTTCCATTTATGGACATCGAAACACACGGTATTTTCTCAACCAAAGCGCCAAAACGTCCCAATGCCATTGGTATTTCCACAGTAAAGTTGATTGGTGTAGAAGGAAATGTCCTGCACATTGAGCAGGTTGATATGCTCGATGGTACGCCATTAATCGACATAAAACCTTTTTATCCGCGTTACGATAACCGTTTTGATGTGAAAATTGGTTGGTTAGAAAAAAATAAAGATCTTCCACTCGAAAAACTTCGGTCGGATGAACGTTTTAAATGATAAGAGGACTTTGATAACACAAACCTTGCTCTGTATTAAATAATAAATTTTTAATTAAAGCATATACTCTTTTAATAATCATTTTAAATTACCCAGATTTAAACAGAATGATAGCATTTTGGTATTAATTATATCATTTTATTATTTTTGTCATTTTTTCTATTAATTTCTTCATTTACCTTACATATTTATCAATTAATTTGTAATTTTGCATCATTAGTAAAGGTATTAGTTTTTTTAGGTATAATAAAGATATTATATAATGGAGGATTTTTGTAGATTCAATGACCCATCTTGTTATGGAGCCAAAGAACTCGAAGTTTTACTCCAACTCAGCTCCTTATTAAGCAATAAAGAAATCAACTTAGATGAGGTGATTTCTTTGTTGGCTGGTCATTTAAAGGCTGAACGGATATTACTCACAGTTCTCAATAGGGAGACATCCGCAATTGCTATTGAGGCTACTTTTGGTTTTAATGAGACTGAAAGTAAACAAGTTGCATACAAAATAGGTAAGGGTATAATTGGGCGTGTAATCGAAAATGGGGAAACCATTTTACTTCCTAAAATAGCAGACTCAAAAGAATTTTTAAATCTTACCAAAGCTCCTACCCAAATAAATGGCTCCGATGTGTCGTTTATTTGCACACCAATTCGCTACAAAGATGAAACAATAGGAACTTTAAGTTTACACAAAGTATATTACAAAGTTAAATCGTTCGATTACGATATTAGATTGTTGAAAATTGTTGGATCGATGATTGGGCGCACCATGCGCCGAAGGCAGGAGTATGCCGAAGAAATGGAGATGCTTCGTGCCGAAAATCAAAGTCTTAGAGGGGAACTGCATAGTCGTATTTTACCCGAAAAAATAAAAGGCAATTCGAGCAAAATGAACGAAGTATTTCGCCTGATTGAAAGCGTGGCTGCCACTGATGCTACTGTGTTAATACGTGGTGAAAGTGGTGTTGGGAAAGAATTAATTGCCGATGCATTGCATTTCAACAGCAACCGTAAAACCAAACCATTTATAAAAGTAAACTGCGCTGCACTGCCTGAAAGCTTGATTGAAAGTGAACTCTTTGGACACGAAAAGGGCTCATTTACAGGCGCTTCGAATACACGTATTGGTCGGTTTGAAGCCGCCAATGGTGGAACAATTTTTTTAGACGAGTTTGGCGATATTCCCGCATCCACGCAAGTAAAACTGCTTCGTGTGTTGCAAGAGCGAGAAATTGAACGAATTGGTAGCACAAAACCCATAAAAGTAGATGTGCGCATAATTTGTGCAACAAATCGCAATCTGGAAGATTTGATTACCAATGATAAGTTTCGCGAAGATTTATATTACCGCATCAATGTTTTTCCGATTTACATTCCGGCATTGCGCGAACGCATAAACGACATTCCTATTTTGACCGATTTTTTTATCGAAAAATTCAATAAACGCCACGGTAAAAACATCAAACGCATCACTTCGTCGGCAATAGATACACTGATGGTGTATCATTGGCCTGGTAATATTCGCGAATTGGAAAATTGCATTGAGCGTGCTTGTATTTTGAGTAACGACAATGTGTTGCGAACCAACAACTTACCTGCTTCGCTCCAAACTGCCGAAAGCACAAAAACAATGCAGAGTGGCACTCTCGACATAATTATTGGTAAAATGGAAAAGCAAATCATAATTGATGCCCTCACTGCCACCAAAGGCAATAGCGCCAAAGCTGCTGAGCAATTGGGTATTACCGAACGTATGATGGGAATTCGGACAAAAAAATATGATATTGAACCCAAGAGGTATAAAGTATAGTTTACAGTTAATAGTTTATAGTTGATGATTTCAAAATAATTGAAAATATGGATATTACATTTGAATTTTGTGATTTCGAAAATCCTCAGCATTTACAGGCGTTGGCTGAACTGATAAATCATTATATGACCGACCCAATGGGAAATGCAGAGCCGCTAAACAAGTTAAAACAACTCCGATTAATTGATGGGTTGGCTAATCACCCAACAGCCCAAGTACTTTTTGCCATAACTGATTCTAAAGCTGTTGGGTTAGCCACTTGTTTTGTTAATTTTTCGACGTTCAATGTAAAACCCTATTTGTACATTCACGATATTGTTGTATTAACTGAATTTAGAGGCAAAGGAATAGGAAAAGCATTGATGCAGAAACTAATAGAAACTTCGGTAGAACGGAAATACTGCAAAATAACACTTGAAGTGCGCGAAGATAATGCAACGGCGCAAACCTTGTACAAAAGCCTTGGTTTTGCCGAATGTGAGCACAAAATGCTTTTTTGGACAAAAAAGATATAAATATAACCTGCCCCTAACCCCTCCCGTCTGCGTCGGGATAAATTGCGGGGAACAGAAATTAGTAATCAATGATAAAAATGATTTACAGTTAATAGTTTAAACAAAACTATACTAATTCAACTCCCCTTTAGGGGTTGGAGGGCAGGTTTTTAAAATATTTAGAATTATGAATATAGCAATACCAACACAAGATACAGCAACCAACAAGAACACGATTGCGTCGAGCTTACATGTAAATGGTAGTATCTGCTTATATAACATAGATTCAAAATCAGGCAATTGGCTTAAAACAAATGATTTAGCCCCCAATATGGGCGAACTTTTACCTGCACTCGAAGCCTTGGCAATATCGGTAATTATTACACGCCAAATTCACCCAATGGCATTAAAAATTCTTGTAAATAAAGGATTTGAGGTGTATAAAGCAGTTGGAAACACCTTGACAGAGAATATCGATTTTTATACAAATAAAAAATTAGATTTATATAGTCACGATGCCGCTATGGAGTTGGCAACTGTGTGTGGTGGCGAATGCACTACCTGTAGCACAGATGTTTGCGAAACCACCCCTAACCCCTAAAGGGGAATATGGAAGTGATTCTTAAACTAAAAATATTTAATTAACAATACTAACTTAATTCCCCGCAATTTATCCCGAAAACGGGAGGGGTTAGGGGTAATATTATGAGCTTACAAAACGCAATAAATTTTATATCGAAAGTAGATTCGGACAATGATTTCCGAAAGTCCTGTTATGCCTACAAATCGCAAACAGAATTACTCAACGGGCTTGCTAACAATGACATGAAGTTTACGCCCGACGAAATGGAGGATGCTTTTAATGTGTTGGAACTAAAATGCCAAACTTACGAACAGGCGGGACGAGTAAAGGAAGTAAAAGCGTGGTTCAGGCTGTTTCGGTAAGTAAAATTGTTATGAACTTTTGATGTAGTTGAAGTGTTTTTATGAAAAATCGTTGTATATTTGCATCAACAAAAACCAACCAAACATGACAGTAACAGCACATATAGATGTTAGCACTCCAAAAGGCAGAAAAATCATTCAAGAACTTGAAAGGCATCGAAAAATTGTAAAAATAGACAATCCTTTACCTCTTGGTGAAGATGGTTTGCCAATTAAGACTTTTTCGGTAGATGAGTCGTTTGAAAAATTATGGAAAAAAATGGAAGAACATTATGGTTTTGACATTAGAAAACTATGAAGCAATTTAATTTAAGAACATCTTCTCTTGCAGATTTTGATATTGAGAATCTACATTTCTATATATTTGAAATATGCAAATCACCCTTAACATCTAAACAATATATTAAAGGTATTTATTCGGAAATCTCAAATTTATCAATTTCTGCCGAAAGCTTTCCAGTTTCCGAGCTCAAAACAGTTTTGAAATACGGGCACAATGCCAGAAGAGTCAATTATAAAAAAATGGCAATTATCTACACCGTTCACGATGACATAGTACTTATACAGCGAATAGTTCCTGCTTCAATGCTAAGAGAATAATTAATTCTACAAATCCACAAATTCAATTTCTATTTCTTCGCTTCCCACCTTTTCCTTCATGCAAAATCTACCTTTGTAAGTGATTGTGGATTTATTCAACAAAGCTGTTTTTACTAACGAATCAAAGATTTTAATCTCCTCTTTTTCATACACTTCAGCATTAAACCAACAGGCAAACTGCGTACTTTCATTATCTAAGTACTGCAAAAGAAACAAACCATGCTCGGCAAATACTAAATCGTCGTAGGCATAAGCAATATCTAAACCAGTAGCATCTTTGATAATAAATTTAACTTTCTCGAGTTCGTACAATTTTGGACTTAGTTGCTGTTTCATTTTCTTGGTTTAATTAAGTTATATTCAATTCATTATTTCGGCTAATCGCTTTTCTACCAATTGTTTTATATCAAATATTCCTACTTTCATAGCCACCAAATCATCCTTTGTTGGTTGACGGTAACCGAATCCTTCTATGGTGCAAATCGCCTCAAACTTACCAACTAGAATCGAAGTCATTTTCATTTCGTCGGTCAGTTCGGGCTCAAAAGTTTGGGCTTCGTGATACATTGCAATGGGCATGTGATGCGTTGCATTCCAATCGTAACGAGCAAGCAAGGCTATATAATACTTTTCGAGGCTCAAAATTGCCATTTGATAGAGTAAATCTACATCAAACCGCGAATTTTCGTTGCTCACACTTTTGCTAAATGTTGAGAAATAGCCATTTGCATATTTCAAACTTGATTTTGCCAATTCAAACATTTCGGCATCCGGTATAATTAATTCAGTTGTCATAACTTTTTAATATTTTAAAATGGATAATTCTTGATTTATAATACGAACATATTCTTGCGTATATAAATCGAAGAACTCTTTTTTTGAAATGGTTCGTTTTAATTTCTCAGCCATTTTTTTTACTAAAATCAACAAGCGTGAGGTAAAAGCATCATCAAAAAGCAGCCCCGATTCGTGCATAAAAAACTCTAATGTAGCTTTGCCACTATGTTTACCAATGAGAAAATCAACTTCTTGGCGTCCAATTCTCTCGGCAGAGAGCAACTGATACGAACTGCGGTTTTTCATTAAACTATTGGTGTGAATTCCACTTTCGTGGGTCAGCGCCATTTTTCCTGTTATAGGTTTGCTGTCGCCTACGTGGCGGTTCGATACTTTAGCCACATATTCGCTTATTGCCTGAAATTTATCGGTTTGTAATCCACAGTTCACTTTTGCACTCATTTCCAGGGCCATTGCCACTTCTTCCATTGGGGCATTTCCCGCTCGTTCGCCTAACCCATTTACGGTAGTACTTAGGCAATTAGCTCCAGCCATGTAAGCCGCTAAAGTGTTGGCAGTTGCCATTCCTAAATCATTATGAGCATGAATTTCGAGTGGAATATCTGGTTCCACTTTTCGAATAGCACTTACCATATCAAAAGTCGTCATTGGATTTAATACGCCCACTGTATCAGCCAAACGTATGCGCGAAGCACCAAAATCTTTTGCACTCGAAACAAATTCTTTTAAAAATGAAAGTTCGGCACGCGAAGCATCTTGAGCACCAATCGTTACATATTCGAACTCGCTCGCGGCAATTTGTGAGGTTTCGAGCAATTGCTTCATCACCCAATCGGGACTTTTATCCATAACTTTCATTAAAACAGCTGAAACTGGAAACGACAAATGAATACCATTTGTTCCAGCTCGTTTAGCCATTTGAATGTCTGTTTTAGTAGCTCTACACCATGCTAATGTTTTGAAATTAAAACCAATTTTACAAATACTACGAATGTCGCTGATTTCTTTTTCGCCCATTGCTGGCGTGCCAATTTCAATTTCGGGTACCCATATATCGTCTAACAATTCGGCAATGCGAATTTTTTCCCTAAGTCCGAAAACAACACCTGGCGCTTGTTCGCCATCGCGTAAAGTGGTATCGATAAAGTATGGAAGACCCCTAACCCCTAAAGGGGAATTGAAGTTACTTTCATCTCTAATATTATTGTTTGCATTCATAAATCTAATTTTCAAAAATTATTAACACTAATCTCAATTCCCCTTTAGGGGTTAGCGTTCTTTTCTTACTCCCCGCAATTTATCCCGACGAAGACGGGAGGGGTTGGGGGTCAGTCTGCTATCGAATACTTCTCGCAGCATTCGCCTTCTTCGAGCGCGTCGAGAATTTCGTCGATTACATCTTCGCCCGTTACGCCACCATACCAGTAGTTGCTGGGTTGTACAACCATTACAGGCCCTTGCGAACAAACGTTCAGACAAGCAGTTGTTGTTACTACTACATCCAATCCACGATCGGACGCTTCTTCGGCTATGTATTGAAGCATAGCTGTTGCTCCTTTTTTGTTGCATGCTCCTTGAGCATCACCGGCCACGCGGTACGAGTTACATACCAAAATCATGTGCTGAGGTTTTTTCATCTTTTTAATGACCCCCTGCCCCCTAAAGGGGGTTTTGGGGCGGTGATTTAATAAATAACCCCTAAACCCTAAAGGGGAATAAGAGTTTTTTGTTTGACAATATATTAATTTCTAATTTTATAAAAAACTTGGGGTTTTTCTTATTCCCCTTTAGGGGTTAGGGGTCTTATCCGCATCCCTGCGCATCGCCTTTACAGGCGCTACCGCATTTAAAAGCATCGGGTTTGGCTATAGAGCGAATCACCTTGTTGTTGTAAACGCCTTCGAGACCTTCGTCAATCAATCCGGTCATTTCCACCACATGTACTTTGCAAGAATTAAGCATTGTTTTCGGATTTTCTCCTGCGCCACTCACCAAAATAGCCCGACAATCGACCAAAAGGCGCGCCATATCCAACCACCGACGGTCGCCACCACCTGTTGGAGGTGTTTCGCGCATTTCCACAAACTTAAATCCATTGGGAGTTTGGCGGAAAATATACAACGAGCTTGCTTCACCTAAATGTTGATTTACCAACATTCCTTCGTTGGTAGCCACGGCTACATAAGGTCGGTCGGTGTCAATTTCTTCGCGGGTAGAATATTCTTTGAGCAACACGTGTGTTTCGCTTAAATCTTTGCCTAGCAATCCCGCTGCATCTGCTCTACATCGTGCACAATGACTCATTATAGGTAAAAATTCCGAAGCTAATGTGCGTACTCTAAAAACCATTTTTGCATCTGGTTCAACCAATTCGGCAAAATCGGTGTCGGCTGTTGGTAACAATGGAATACAGTTGATAACATCAGCACCAAGTTCAGCACATTTTTTGGCCACTTCGGGAATATGTTCTTCGTTGATGCCTGGAATAACTATCGAATTTATTTTTACGGTAATGCCAGCCGCTTTCAGTTTTGGAATACAAGCCAACTGACGCTCTAATAATATAGTAGCACCTTCGATGCCGCGATATACTTTTTTGTTGTAACGCACCCATTTATATACTTTAGCAGTAATGGCAGGATCAACAGCATTAATGGTAATGGTAACGTGTGTTACACCCAATTCGGCAATTTCGTCGATATGAGGTTCTAAATCCAAGCCATTGGTGGAAAGACAGAAAATCTTTTCGGGAAATTCAGCTTTAGCACGGCGCATGGTTTCGAGGGTTTCCTCTGCATTGGCAAACGGATCACCGGGGCCTGCAATGCCTATTACTACTAAATTATCTATGCGTTTATCTAAATCTTTCAGGTATTCTACCGCTTGATAAGGTTTCAGAATTGAGGAAGTAACACCCGGGCGACTTTCGTTCACGCAGTCGTACTTGCGGTTGCAGTAACCACATTGGATATTACACTTTGGAGCTACAGGTAAATGCACGCGGGCATTGGTGTGTTTGGCTTCTTTATCGAAGCAAGGATGGGCAGACTGACCCCCAACCCCTAAGGGGGAGTTGAAATTACTTTTATCTGAAATATTTTCTCGTGTACTTTCCATATTTATATGCTTTTTTGATTATCAATACTAATTTATTTCCCCTTTAGGGGTTAGGGGTTGCCATTCATTATTCATTTATCGTGCCATTACATGTTTTACAACATATTTTCAGCTCTCATTTGTTGTAAATATAACAGTATCAAACAAATAGTTTTTTAAAAATGATTTGAGCACATCAAACAAGTACTAATAGTCAGAATATAAGCGCATTAAAAACTTACATTTAGGTAGGAAATGCAGTAATAAAAACCAGAAAAGTAGGAAATTAAAACCCCATCACCGCAAACACACAAATCTGCGGTGGTTGGGTTGCTTATTCGCATTTATTTTTCTATTAAAAATATAATGTGTCAAAGTAGAATAAAAAAGAAATATGTTTTCTTGGCTCAAAATTCGAAACTTTAGATTCGTAAAATGAAAGGAAATATGATTTTTTTGTGTAATTTTGTGCCTTCAAAAAAAGAATGATATTTACGATTGTTAAAACTGCTGAAATAATAAATTCCGCCCTACTTTTATGAATAAGTATCTGAAAAACTGCTTGTTATTTTTCACAATCAGTACTACAAATGCTCTGTTCGCACAGTATGCACAAAAACTCGACAGTCTCGAAAACCTTTTGAGAAATCATACTGCCGAGGATACAATTAAATTGAAACTGCTTAATAAAATTGTTTCGGAAACATATCTCAAAGATATTAACACCGCACAAAAGTATGCCGTAGATGCACTCAAACTTGGCAATCAGCTCAAACATTTAAAATTGAAAACAAGAGCAATGGTAAATATGTCGCTGGTGGAAAGAGAACTGGGTCACTACGAAATTGCCATTGATACCTACAAGGATGCTTTGAAAAACGCGGAAGAACTTAAAGATAACTCTTTGAAATCGAGCTGCTTGAATGGCATTGGTACAATATATGCTTATCAAGGTAATTATGCATTGGCTCTCGATTACTTTCTCAAATTTCTGAAATTAAATGAGAATATCAATCAAAAAGAAAGCATTCAGAATGGAATAAATAGTATTGGGAATATCTATTTAATGACAAATGATTATCCAAAAGCGTTGGATTATTATGGGAGAGCTTTGAAAATGGCTCAAGAATTGAACAATAAACGCAGAATAGCTGGTAGCTATGCTAATATCGGTACGGTTTACAAAAAAATGAATGATTTGCGTTCGTTGGATTATTTTTACAAAGCGTTGAAAATTAGTGAAGAATTAGGCGATAAACAGATAACCATAAGTACTCTGATTTTTTTGGGCGATGTATATGTTTTTCAAGGCAAACTGAATAAGGCACTTGAAAGTTACAATAAAGCTTTGAAAATGAGCGAAGAAACAAAATGGATGCGTCCCGTTTGCGAAATTTATAACAAAAGAGGAACCGTATTTTTAAAACAAAAGCAATATGGAGATGCCTTAAAAAACACACTGAAAGCGCTTGACTACGCCAACGAACAGAATTTGATGGATTCGAAAAACGACATTCACAAACAACTGTCTGAGATATACGCACTTACCAACGATAGCTCAAAAGCTTATTTTCATCATAAATTATTTACCCAAATAAACGATAGCGTTTACAATACTAAAAACACGAAACGAATTGCAGAACTTGAATATAACTACAAACTTGAAAAAGAAAAACATGCCTTAGAGCTCAAGCAACAAAAAAAAGATACCATCCAATCGGCAATAATGATTTCGCTGGTGATAATAATATTTTTCTTGTCGCTGTTTGCCGTATATATTTATCGTTCGTTGCGTGTAAAACGCCAAACAAATCTTTTATTAACCGAACAGAACACCAAGATTGAAAAACTAAATGGCGAATATTTGACTTTGAACAAAGAATACTTAGTGCTAAACGAGCAACTAAAAATTTCGAACGACCGCATAAACAAGGAGTTGGAACTAAATCAGAAATCGATGACAGCTGCCACTCTAAAACTTATTCAGAATGCCGAGCGCGATGCGCTTACCATCCAACGCTTGCAGAGAATAGAAATGCACACTGTTAATGATGGAAAACAAGAAATCAGCTCGCTAGTTTCGGATTACCGACGAGCGGCTTACAATTCCAATTGGGAAGAATTTGAAATTCTTTTCGAAAAAGTACATGGTTCGTTTTACGAAAAAATTAACAGCTCCTACCCTATCCTTACTACCAACGAAAGAAAAATGTGTGCATTTTTAAAACTAAATATGAGTAACAAAGACATTGCAAACATCACTTTTCAGTCGGAGGAGGCTTTGAAAAAAGCGCGATTACGCTTGCGCCAAAAACTCCAACTCGATCGCGAAACGAATCTAACTTCTTTTATGCAAGCATTTTAAAATATTCATTGATAGCGAGTTACTAATTCTACAAAAAAAAATTACATGAACAAAATACCTCCTTTAACCCTTTGTCTGTTTCTTCTCCTATTTGCCACCGTTACAAAATCGCAAGATAAAATAAAAGTGGACAGCTTAGAAAATCTACTGAAATTACAGCATGACGATGACTCCACTAAGGTAGATTTATTGACTGAAATTGCTTTTGAACTTCGTGGAGCCGACAATAATAAAGCCATGAAGTATTCGAAGTTAGCGATAGATTTGGCCGAAAAATTAAATTACAAAAAAGGTTTAGCAAAAAGTTACGCTGCTTTTGGGTGGGCAAGTCAAACGGATAATGTGAATTTGGCGATTGAAAACCTTACTAAAGGCTTAAAAATTGCCGAAAGTATTAATTCAAATTCCGATATAGCGAGTATTAGTTCAATGCTTGGAACTCTTTACTTAGGAAAAGATAAAAATGAAGCACTCAGGCTTCAACTTCACGCCATTAGTTTAGCCGAAAAGACAAACGATAAAAAAGACATTGCCAAATTTATGACCCGATTAGGCTTATACTACATGCGTATTAGTGTGTACGATAAGTCAATTTCAACTTTTCAGAAAGCCTTGGAAATGGCTGAAAAAAATGGTGATGAGCCATCAGCGTCTAAATGTATTCAAATGTTGGGGCTTGTATATAATTTTCAAGGAAATTATCCTCTGTCGTTGGAGTATTATCTGAAGTATTTGTTACAAGTGGAAAACAGCAACAACCGATTAAATCTATTTTTGGCATTGAGCGATATTGGTGTGCTTTATTCAAATATTCGAGACTATTCAAAGTCCGAAAATTACCACAAAAGGGCACTGAAAATTGCCCTCGAATTGAAGGATAAAAAAAAGCTATTTATGTGTTACAATAACATTGGAAACAATTATGGAAAAACCAATGACCCTAGAGAAATTGAATACAAAGAAAAAGCATTTAAAATAGCAAAAGAGCTAAATGACAGCACCTTTATGGCATTTAGTTCGCGAAACTTAGCCCCCCTTTATGTTAGGCAGGGAAAAATAGATTTAGGGTTGCTACATTATAAAAGAGCATTAAAAATAAGCAATAACAAACTTGCTACCTCTGGCGTTTTGTTAGAAATAGGGAATGCCTATTTTATACAAAAACAATATGCCGACGCCCTAAAATATACGCTGAAAGCATTAGATTTAGCCGATAAAATGTTAATTCTTAATTTAAAAGTAGATATTCACAAGCAACTGTCCGAAATATATGCTGCTACCAACGATAGCTCAAAAGCCTATTTACATCAAAAATTATTTTCACAAATAAACGACAGTGTACGCAATGATAAAAACACAAAACGCATTGCCGAACTTGAATATAACTACAAATTAGAAAAAGAAAAACATACCTTAGAGCTCAAGCAACAGAAAAAAGATACCGAGCAAGCGGCAATTATGATTTCGCTGCTGATAATAATATTGTTTTTGTCGCTGTTTGCTGTGTATATCTATCGTTCGTTGCGTGAAAAACGCCAATCAAACCTTTTACTAACTGAACAAAATGCTAAAATTGAGAAACTAAATGCCGAATATTTGCTGCTAAACAAAGAATACATAGTATTAAACGAGCAGCTAAAACTTTCGAACGAACGCATAAACAAGGAGCTGGAGCTAAATCAAAAATCGATGACAGCTGCCACTTTAAAACTTATTCAGAATGCAGAGCGCGATGCGCTTACCATTCAACGCTTGCAAAAAATAGAAATGCACACTGTTAATGATGGAAAACAAGAAATCAACTCGCTGGTTTCGGATTACCGTCGATCGTCCTACAATTCGAATTGGGAACAGTTTGAAATTCTGTTTGAAAAAGTACATGGTTCGTTTTACGAAAAAATAAATAGCTCCTATCCTATCCTTACTACCAACGAAAGAAAAATGTGTGCATTTTTAAAACTTAACATGAGTAACAAAGACATTGCAAACATCACTTTTCAGTCGGAGGAAGCTTTAAAAAAAGCGCGATTACGCTTGCGCCAAAAACTTCAGATAGAAAGGGAGACAAACTTAACTTCCTTTATGCAAGCAATTTAAATATTATTTTCTCCTCTGTCTACTTTTTGTCCCCCCTGTTTTTTTGGTTTTATCACTAGATGAAATGTACTTTTGTGCCAAGATTATTGATTGAAAAAAACGATTCAAATCAGCACAAAAAAAAATGACACAAGCACTTACATCTTCAGTTCAAAAACCCAAAATTGTATTTCATCCGTATCCGGTGATTGACAGCTTCCAAATTGCAGGCATCGACGATAACGTAACGCTTGTAATAAGTGATTTCCATTGCAGAGTACTTCTCACCAAACACATTTCATGCGACGAATCTATTTCGCTGCACGGCATTCCTCGTGGTGTTTACATTGCAAAAATAATATCCTCCAGCGGCATTGAACGTCGAAAATTAGAAAAAAGATAAATTCACAAAGCTTTATGACAAAAAAAAGTCATCGTCAAAGCCGAAATACGTTAATGGTAGGCACAAATTAATCAACAAAAAAACAAAAAAATGAGAAGATTGGTATTGGGAATTATTCTCGGAGCAGCAATTATGAGTGCAAACGCTCAAGAAACATTTCAAAAAGGAACAAAATTATTGGGAGCAACCATTGGATTTAATGCATCTGGAACTCCAATTGCACTTTCGTACGAAGTGGGTGTGAAAGACAATCTGTTTAATGTGGATAAATTAAATTTGGGCATTGGTGGATATTTTGGGTATTATGGCTATAGCAGCACAGTAACTCAGTTCGGGGGCACATCTACAACAAGTTACAGCATTTTGTCGCCCGGAGTACGCGTTTTAGGACATTATCAAATAATAGATAAATTAGACGCTTATGCTGGGCCTGCAATTGGATTCTCGGTACAACATGCAGCTACCGAAGTTGCTGGTAATGAAACAGCAGCAGAAAATAAAATTTTATTTACTTGGGGTTTTATCGGCGGTTTACGTTACGAACTTACTCCTAATTGGGGTGTATTTGTAGAAGGTGGTAAAGCAACAGGAAGCTTCACTTTGGGAGCTGCTTACAAATTCTAAACCTTTGCTACATTTATAACCTATTAATTAATGCAGCAAGATGTTTGACTTGCTGCATTAATTTTATATTTCAAGAATATTTCAAGAGTATTATTGATTTTAAAAGCACCCCGCAACCAAGCAAATTTAACTGCTTTGTTGCGGGGTGCTTTTACTTTACTTCAAAAACTAACTATTAACGTTTAAACGGACTTTGAACACTGTTTAATGTTTCATTTGGCCCACTTCCTCACAACTCACCATTTCCCAACCGCAATAAATAACGCGGAGTAAGTGCAGTGTCGTTTTGCCCACCGAAGCCAATATGCGTGG
>JFJP01037207.1_pt1 | contig 40010 bp, 42 predicted proteins | sample 431651 | NCBI WGS metagenome assembly JFJP01 (sample SAMN02602958, study PRJNA72255) | Microbial mat metagenome, whole genome shotgun sequencing project. | biome: fresh water; feature: sink hole; material: water; isolation source: purple microbial (photo- and chemosynthetic) mats found in... | reverse complement strand
AAGAATAAGCCTTTGCATAACTGGACATCACACGGGTGCGATGCTTATGGATATAGTGCTTTGGATGTTCGGGACAGTGAGTTTGAGGGTGGGAATTATGGAAAAAATTTACCAACAAGCGCGGATGGCGCGTATGATGAATTTAGGGGTGTAGGATGAGTAATAGTACAGCTAACGCAAGTGCCGCAAGTTTTAGAAACGGAGTTAATAAGCTTGAATATGATAAATTTGCAGCTCAGGGTGCAAACCTTGCTTCTACTGATTTGATGGGTTTGAATGCGCGTGAGGAATATGCAACGATAACGACAGATAAAAAAAGCGGTGCTAAAATTTATAATGCCGAAAAAGATTTTATGTCAATGAGCCAGGACACGCTTGATAAGATGATGAGTATGTTCTCGATGAGAAAGAAAGAAGTTGATACAAAAAGAGCGATGCCAGGACTATCACAGACGATGGCATCCAATCAATTGAATATAGGATAAACGATGGATAAAGTAGCAATTGTTGTACGTCGATATAATAAGCTGAAGGGTGCCAGAGCGAATTGGGATGCTCACTGGAAGGAAGTTGCTGATTACGTTATTCCGAAGAAGGATGACATCTATACGAAGCAACGGAATGTCGGTGGGGAGAAGAAGGGGAATGTGAAGGTATTCGATGCTACGGCAATACATGCTAACGAGCTTCTAGCTTCAGCATTGCATGGAATGCTAACGAATCCATCGGTGCAGTGGTTTGAGTTGTCGATGGGAGATGAAGAGCTTGATGGTGATTATGATGTGAAGTTGTGGTTACAGAATACAGCGGTGCAGATCCATCAGGTGCTTAACAACTCGAATTTTCAGACTGAGATCCATGAGGTGTACTTGGATCTTGGGAGTTTTGGTACAGCCATCCTAAGGGTGGAAGAAGATGACGAGCTAGATGTTGTATTCAACTCTCGACCTATCAATGAATCATATCTTGAGGAGAGCGCAAACGGGCTTGTGAACGGTATCTTCAGAGAATATGTGCTAACAGGCAGGCAGCTGCTTGAAGAGTTCCCAGACGCTGAATTAAGCGCGCATGAGATGAACCAATTGCGTGGGGATCTGGATAAGGAACATGATATTTTACATGCGGTATTTAAACGGCAAGATAGTGAAATCGGTGGTGATGTTGGACCGAAAGGCATGAAGTATGCTTCTTTCCATATTTTGTTGGGAATGAAGTTATTATTGAAAGAATCTGGGTTTGAGGAGTTTCCATATATCACTCCACGGTGGACTAAGATCAGTGGTGAGATCTATGGAAGATCGCCAGCAATGAAAGCATTATCTGATATTAAAATGACGAATACGATGATGCAGACGATAATTCGGGCAGCGCAGAAGGTAACTGACCCTCCATTACAGGTTCCTGATGATGGGATGGTGTTGCCAATACGAACTACACCGGGTGGGACTAACTACTATCGAGCAGGGACGAAGGACAGGATTGAGCCGCTTCTTACAGGCGCAAGGCCAGATATTGGGGTGCAGTTGCTTGAGCTGATTCAGAAGCGGATTCGAGATGCATTTTTCATTGATCAGTTGCAGTTGAATGATGGCCCACAGATGACAGCTACTGAGGTTTTGCAGAGGACAGAGGAGAAATTGAGGTTGTTAGGGCCTATATTGGGGCGTCAGCACTATGAGCTGCTAAAGCCGTTGGTTAACCGTGTTTATTCGATATTGTTACGGCGTGGGAAGATTAAGCCGGCACCTGAGAAGATCCAAGGTAGATCATTCGAGGTTCGATATTCATCTATGATAGCTAGGGCACAGAGAAGTTCAGAAGCTGAGAACTTAAACAGGATCATGGGGATTTTGGCACCGATTGCACAATTTGATCCAGCGGTGGTAGATAATGTTGACAGTGATAGGATGCTAAAGTATGTTGCAAGCATATATAATGTTCCACAAGTGATTTTTAGACGTGATGAAGAGAAGAAACAATTGCGTGAACAGCGTCAACAGGCAATACAGAAACAGCAAGCAGAACAGAGCGCATTGAATCAAACTCAAGCAATGCAGCAAGCAGCAGGGGCAATGAATGACACAAAACAAAAAAGCTTATAAGCAGATTGATCTAATTGCTGATTATAAAGCTATTTTTGAAGATGAGAAAGGTCAGAGGGTGCTGTTTGATTTGATGAAGAAGTGCCATTTTATGCATACATCATTCCAGGGTGACATTAATGACTGCATTTTTCGTGAAGGCGAAAGGAATGTGGTCAACTATATTTTAATGATGTTGAAGCAAGATCCAGTCAATTTAAAAATGTTTATAGATAAAAACGAAGAAGAGGAATTAAATTATGTTTAAATGGATACTAAGTTTTTTTGTCTTTTCACTTGGAATTATTGATGAGCCACCTATGGCCACGGGTGGGGGAGAACCATCAACACCTCCAGTAAACCCACTTTTAGACGTGGAATTTCCAGAGGGAATTGATGAGAATTTGAAGCGTGAACCTTCTTTAAAGTTGTTTGTGAAGGATAAAAAATTTAACTATCCTGAGATTTTAAAGTCCTACGTTAATGCTCAGAAATTAATTGGACGTGATAAGGTAGTTTTGCCAGGTAAAAATGCTACTGACGAAGATTGGAATAACTTTTATACAAAAGTTGGTCGTCCTGAGATTGATAAATATGAAGTTAATTTAAAAGAAGGACAAGAAGTTGATGAGACTTTCCTTAAAAAATATAAGGAAGTTTCACATAAATCAGGGTTGCTTCCGAAGCAGGCCGAACAGCTTTTTCATTGGTATCATGATGAGGTTGAGAGTGTTCAAAAGGCAATGTTAGATGAGAAAACTAAGGGTGCCGAAGCTGAGTTATTTAATCTTAAAAAAGAGTGGGGCGTTGGTTTTGACAAGGAAGTAGACCTTGCTAAACGGGCATTACGCCAATTTGCGGATGACGATGAAATTGCCACATTGAAAGAGTCAGGATTAACGTCAAATGTTAAATTTGTTAAACTTTTAAACAAGATTGGGAAGAGTATAAAAGAGGATTCATTCAAGCATGAATCTGTTGGTAATTTTGGAATCACCAAAGAAGATGCTAGTCGAAAAATTATGGATATGTATTCTGATAAGTCAGGGCCATATCTGAATAAATCGCATCCAGGTCACAGGCAAGCTTTGCAAGAGATGCTTAAATTGAATGAATCTTTGTATAGTTGACATGGATTTTTTTATTAGATAAAATAAACGCATTAAGTAAAATAAGGTAATTTAATCTTATTGAATCAATAGACCGTAACAGGCAATCTATTAAATTTGATTTATTAACATAACACTTTAATAGGAGTTGAAAATGTCTGTCCAAATTACAGAAGCATTCGTTAAGCAGTATTCTGCAAACGTGTTTCATTTATCACAACAAAAAGGTTCTAAACTTCGTCCATTAGTACGAAATGAGTCACAACAATCTAAAGCGTCTTTTTGGGATCGCATCGGTGCTGTTGTTGCTCAGAAAAAAGTATCACGTCATGCTGATACCCCTAAAATGGACACTCCACATTCACGTCGTCGAGTAACTCTTTCCGACTATGAATATGCTGATTTGGTTGATAACGAAGATAAAATTCGTATGTTGATTAGTCCTGAGAGTGAATACGCTGTTGCCGCTATGTGGGCATTAGGGCGTGCAATGGATGATGAAATCATTGCTGCTGCTCTTGGAACTGCTTATGCTGGTGAAGAAGGTTCAACTGCTGTTGTTCTTCCTACTACTCAAAAAGTAGCTGCTCATGATGGAACCACTACTACTGGTGTAAACTTGAACGTAAGAACTTTACGAAAAGTTAAAGAAAAATTTGATGCTAATGATGTTGATGAATCAATCTCTCGTCATTTTGCAATTGGTTCTTCTCAATTACAATCTTTGCTTGGACAAACTGAAGTAACCAACAGTGACTATGCTGCTGTTAAAGCGTTGGTTATGGGTGAAGTAAACACTTTCATGGGATTTAATTTTGTACGAACAGAGAGACTTCCTCGTTCTGCTGCTAACGTAACTTACACAGTTACCAATGGTTTGACTGGCGCAGGAACAGGAACCATTACCGCTGCAAATTCTCGTCGATGTATTGCTTGGGCACAAGATGGTATTATTCTTTCAGTTGGCGAAGATATTAAAGCTCGTATTTCTGAAAGAGATGATAAATCTTACTCTATGCAAGTTTATGCTTGTATGGGTGTAGGTTCAGCTAGAATTGAAGAAGAAAAAGTTGTTGAAGTAATTTGTTCTGAATAATTAAATTTTGCCTGGTGAAGACCAGGCATTTATGGAGGAATATATGTCCGATTTATACACTACTGAATACAACAATTCATACATTGTTGAACCTTCAGTAAAAAACGATGTTACTAAATTGCATGGTCGAGTGCGGTTAATTAAAGCTGATATCACTTTCGCTGCTGAGTTAGCTGTGAATGACGTTATCAAAATCTGTAAGTTGCCTAAGGGTGCAAGATTGATTGATGCCCGAGTGGTTGCTCCTGTTGATGCTGCTTCAGGAATTTATAACATTGGTTGGGAAGCCAACGGTGATATTGTTGCTGATCCAGATGGGATCTTTGTGGGTGCAAGTTCACTTGATTTCGGTGCCGCTGCTGTTGATGCTCAAATTAGTGGAGCTATCGCTGGTTTTGGTAAGAAATTTGAAGCTGAAACAGTAATCTCAGCTGTTGTTACTGAAGTTTCTACTAACGCCACTAGCAATACTCACCAGTTTTGTTTGTTTTATTTGGTTGATTAATTAGATAAGGCATAGGTAAGAATTTACCTATGCTTTTTATTTTGGAGTAGTTATGGCGGCAACTGAACTAGAAATTTGTAATGCTGCACTTTCTAGGCTGGGTGCCCCTGCCATTACTTCGCTTTCAGACGCAGATAAAAAATCACAGACCTGTTCTTTAATGTATCCTAGAACTAGGGATAATTTACTTCGTTCTCATCCTTGGAATTTTGCTCTAAAGCGTGTTGAGTTGCTTCCTTATGTTGGAACAGTCAACTATGGAACAGATGTAATTACGACAACGGTTGCACCAGCGACAGGGACAAAAATTTCATTCTATTCGAGTTCAAATGGCGTACCTAGCCCACTTCAAACCGGAGTGGTTTATTACGCGATAAACTTAAATGCGACTACTTTCAAAGTAGCATTAACATACGCAGATTCTTTGGTTCCTACGCCTATCGATTTAGTTGATGATTGGGTGGTGACTAGTTTTTATTTTGGATTAGTCCCAGCGTTTGGTTATAGTATGCAGTTTCCATTACCAACAGATTATCTTAGGGTGGTTAAACTTGATCCTAGCGATATTGAATATAAAATTGAGGGCAGTTATCTATTATGCAATGATTCTTCTGTTAACATGCTTTATGTATCGAAGATCACTGATGTTACAAAATATGAAGCTATGTTTGATCATTTGCTGAGTGTAATGTTAGCGCATGAAATGAGTTATAGTCTTGTTCAGTCAGTCAATTTAAAAAATACATTGGCACAAGAAGTTCAAATTTTACTTAGAGATGTTAGATCAGCAGATGCTCAAGAGGGTACTCCAGATGATTTTGATTTTAACACTTGGCTGGAGGCACGGTATTGAGCAAGTATGTTCATTCGCAAACAAATTTTACAAAAGGTGAAATTGCTCAGTCATTTTTAGGCAATTCAGCAAGCGAAGAATACAATTCAAGTGTTTCATTACTTTCTAATTTTATTCCACGTCATGATGGCAGTATTTATAAACGTCCAGGCACTGTTTACCGTGGGGAACATATAAAATCCACTGCTAGTTTTATGATTCCATTTATTTCATCTGATGAAAAACAATGGATTATTTCAATTATACCTGATGGTAAAGCGTGGAGTAATCCAACTACAGGCCCAATTTATTTTTGCAATGTCTCAACAGGTGGATATTTAACAGCTACAAAAGTCGATTACTACTATAGTACAATCAGTGGAATAAAAGCTATAAGTTCATTATTAGATGTTAATGGATTTCATTATGCTATTTCTAATGATGTTATAATCATTACACATAACAGTGGAATGATGGAGCCTATTTTAATTAAATATGTCAGAGATGTTTATGGTTACAGTTTCATTTGGACATATTGGAACAGAATAAGTTCACTTAGTAATATATTATCATTGGGTGCTTTTTCGACACCATTATATACTTCATATTTAGATCGAAATGTTTCTTCTAAAACAATGACTGTTACAGCAGTAGGTGCAATTGCTGTTACTTGTAGTGCTGCTTTTTTCACTGGGTCGATGGTAGGATCATTGCTTCGTATTTCTAATGGGTCAGTTGAAGGTGTGTTTAGGATAGATGATCTTCCTACTCGTCAGACTGCTACATTTACCGATGCGACTGATTTATTTTCAGTTGCAGCAGCATCTTCAACAGGTGTTGGGATTGTATTCCATGGGATAGCGAGAATCCCAGAACCATTACAGATTGGAAAAATTTATTATTGTATAAAAATATCAGCGACTGATTTTAAAGTTGCATCTACCTATGACAATGCTATAGCTGGAACTTTTTTAACATTAACAACACCAGCTGATGGAGTAAATACTATATATGTCACACCTGAAACTCCAGGCACTGTTGCTAATGGAACTACTTTAGTAGGGATGCCAGGAGCATTGACAACTGATAATTGGACATTGAGCGCATTCGGTGATTTTCAGGGGTGGCCTAAGACGTGTTCATTTTTTGAAAATCGTTTGTTTTTTGGTGGTACATTCCTTCAGCCTGATACAATTTTTGCTTCATTGATTGGAAACCTTGCACATTTTATGCAACGACGTCTTGATCAAGATTATCAAGCTGAAGATGTTGAGAAAGCTGGAACACCAATTACAGGAAGTGATTTAAATTATAAAGGGTATTTAAAAGAAACAGATGCATTTAGTTTTACTCTTTCAACTAATGAAAGCGGTGGGATACGTTGGCTATGCGGTGGAAAAAGTTTATTTTGTGGGACGGATACTAGTGAAATTGTAATCGGTGCAATTAATTCCATAATCAGTGCAACGAATATTAAAGTTCAAACGTATAGCAGTTTTGGAAGCACTCAAACTCAAGCGATAAAATTTGATCAGTCTTTATTTTATATTCCACGCACAGGTGATAAAATACATGATTTTATTTTCATCGACACCAACGGTGCATTTGTTTCTGTAAATTTGAACGCTCAAAATAAAGATATTTTATATAATAATTACACCTATACAGGAACGGTGAATCGTCAGAATGTGAAATATACACAAATGGCGTATGATGCAGGAAGGTCAGTCATTTGGGTGCTGACATCAACATATCAGTTGGTTGGGATTTCATACAATCGCCAGTTTAATTTAATTGCGTGGCATCGTCATACTATTGGGGGAACAAATGTTAAAGTTCATAGTATTTGTACTCTCAAGTCTTTATCGAAAAACATTGATGATGTTTTTCTGGTAGTTGAAAGAACCGTTGCAGGAGTAACTAAGTTTTTCTATGAGTCAATAGATGCATCTTTTGAAGAAGATTATACGCACTATAAGACGATGAATTACGTGGATTGTTCAGCAACAGGATTGGTTAACAACGGCGGGATAGGATTAAATAAAGCAAATGGTTTTACTCACTTAATTGGTCAGACTGGTGCAACATGCACAGCAAGAGGAAGGAAGCATCCTAACGTAACAGTCGCAGCGGCTGGGGTGGTTACACTAGACAAAAATTATGTTGCTAGTGATTTAGTTACAGTAGGATATTCCTATGACGCAAAAATCGAACTAAATCCAATCCAGGCAGGTGGTGATTTTGGTGTGAGTACAGGAACACTTCATAGAACTGATAGGATCACAGTAAGATTATATAAAACTCTTAGTTTTAAATACAGTCCAACTAATTCTACTTATATCGATATGTTCACAGCAGATACGAGTACAACTGCAACAAGTGATTTATCATTGTTCACAGGAGAGCAGACCGAATATATTGAAAACGATCATGAGACTTACAATAAATTATATTTTAAACATGATTTACCTTTCCCATGCAATGTTTTGAGCATCACTCAAAGAGGGATATCACATGGAGGTTAATTTAAAATATTTGGAAGAATCAGATATTGATACATTTCCATGTAAATTCAGGTATGAAACATTTAAGTCAGATATGCGCTACAGTATTGCTTGTGAGAATCGTGATGTTATGCTGGTAAAATTAGATGATAAACCATTGATGATTATGGGTGTGAACTATTTGCAACCAGGCATGGGTGATTTATGGTTGATTGCTGCGGAAAATAGTGACTTGTTCCCTATACAATTTGTAAAAATTACAAAAACAATAATTGATGGATGTTTATTCGCTGAGAGAAAGATGCGCAGATTACAATTCTATGTGAAGAATACTTGGAAACAGGGGCATAAGTGGGCAAAGATCCTTGGGTTTTATCAAGAAGGAATTGCACAGGCATACGGTGCAGATTTTGAAGATTACGCATGTTATGCAAAAGTCAGGGGTATAATGTGGGCGTAGAAACAGCAGCAGCGGTTGCAATCGGTGGTACGGCCCTTAAAGTTTATGGTGACTACCAGTCAGCCCAGGCACAGGCAGAAGCTGCAAAGAAAAATGCTGAATCTAAAAGAATCATGGCATTTGATGTTCTAAAGCGTGCCGATTACAACATCAACGAAACACAGAAACAGGGTGAATTATTTTCAGCACAGCAAATTGGTGCGTATGTTAAATCAGGCGTAGAGTTAGAAGGTTCAGTCCTTCTTGCTTTGGAAGATACTGCCTATAAAGTTTCTCAGAATATGATAAACCAACAACGTGAAGCAGATTCAAAAGCTAAAGCATTATTCATGGGTGCCGATATCGATACACAACTTTCAGGAGATATTGGAAGAGCTGCAATTTATCAAGGGATTGGTACGACAATGAGTGCAGCAGGTTCTGTTGCGGGGAATTTTACTAGCAAATCAGCTGCTCCACCAGAACCAGATACAAAAGATAAGGGAAAATAATATGCCAATAGTACCAATAATGAATGGACCTCAAAAAGAAGCTGTTGGAACACAATTACCGAATGTTGAAATAAGACACGCTGGACTTGTTGCTTCAGCGTTAGCAGGCTTGGGTGGTGAAGCTGCTCAGATTGGTGTTGATTTATATAAAAAACGTACCAAAGAAGATTTGATCCAAGCAGTAACTCAAAGCTCTTATGATTATGGAAGAGAGCTTAACCAACAAGATATTGCGCTTAAACAAAAATATAATGGTACTGATTTCAAAGGTTACGCTCAAGAGTATGATCAAATGCTCAGCACAACTAAACAAAAATATTTAGATAATTTAGATAGTGATGCCAAGAAAAATTATTTCAGTAGTTCAGCTAATTCTATGATTGCTGAAAAGTTAATTCATGCTGATAACTTTGAAAATGAGGCACGTCGCAATTATTATGTAGGTAAAACGGATGAACGTATAGCTAACTTGGGTGGTGATGGCGATTATATCAAAGCTAACCGTGATTTAAAAGATGAAGATTTATTAATCAATAATTCAGAAATTTATGACAATAAGACTCGCGCAGCTTTGCAAGAGAAAATGTCAAATGCAGCGTATGAAACAGTAAAATCCATTATTATAATGAAAAACAATAAGGCAGCGTTGGCATTATTGGATGGGAAAGATCCTAAAAATTCTGATGAGATTTTAAAACGCCTTACACCATTTCAACAAACTCAGCTACGGGTGGCAGCTGTCCAAAGTGAAATGCAGATGAAGAATGAGTTTTTCAATTCAGCTTTGAACAATATGCGTGAGGCTGAAATTGGAGTTACTTCAGGTCAGATGAAGTATAATGATCCAGTGATCCAAGCGGTTGAAAAACAAATAGAATTGTTCCCAGCGGAGCAACAAAGAGAGTTGAAACGTAGATTTGCTGGAATGAAAGCAGTTGCACAGATGCAAGATACTTTTGCATTGTTGCCTCTATGGCAACGTGATGTGCAGTCAATTGCAAATGCCCAAGCTGAACATTTTAAGGTAAAAGATCCATTAGAAGCTGTGGCATTAAAGGGTGCAGTTTCTGAAAAATTAAATGCACTTAACTCTAATTTACAGGCGGAGTTTAACAAAGATCCAGTCGGTTATTTGGCAAGACGTGATCAATCATTATCCGATCTTTCAGTGGCAGTTATTCAAGGAGATCAAAAAGTATATCAACAATATAAAGCAAAATTAGATGGATTCTATGACCAATGGGGGATAGAAAAGCAGAGCAGAAATTATATGAGTCCAGCGTTGAACAAAAAATATGGTGAAGGAATTAAAAATGCAATTGAACAAAAAGATGAAAATATTACACTCGATCTTTTTTCAGAATTAGAAGATATGACAGGGAAAGATTCTTTTGCAGCAATTAAAGAATTAGGACTTCCTGAAAATTATGCGGTTGTTGGAGAAATTAAAGATAAAGTTCTTCGTAAACATGCAATTCAAAATATCATGAATCCAGTTTCAGATGATCTATATAAAGAAAAAATAGGTGATCCTAAGTCGAAATATAGCACACTTATGGAAGATGATTTGTTTTCAATGTATTTAGCAGTTGGAAATGATCAGAAATCAAAAAGTAATGCAATGATAGTATTGGATACAGTTAACGAACACTATAAACGATTACGCTTGGATAAAATGAGTGATGAAAATGCTCAAAAAGAAGCGTGGAGAATGTTCAGTTCTACGTTTCAACCGATAAGTTCACCAAAAGCATCTGTAATGGTTCCAACGACAATAGCAAATACAGAGAATATTAAAAATTTTATGGAAGATTATGTTGGCACAAAAACAAATAAATTCACACAAGCCACACATCAGTGGGTATCTTCAGCTAATCGTGATGGTATGATGTTATTACAGCCTTCACATGATAATCCTTCATACTTAGAACCCCTCAAGGATGCCAAAGGGGAACCAGTGATTTTCAAATTTGACGATATAAACAAAGTAAAATATCCACCTGGAAAATCCTGGCTTGATGATGAAGTTGATAAGAGAAGAAAAGAAATAATAAGAAATGAAAGTCAGTCTATTTTTGCACCTGGAAATTCATTTTAATAGGATGTATGGATGTTACAAGCTCCAACTGAACTAATATTTTCAGGCCCTGATGAAGGAGCGGAACCACAAACCACTACGAGTGAAGTGGTTGCAGCGTATGCACATCAAGCATATCGTCAAACAACGATTATGAGCATTGCACGTTCTAATGCAATTGAATCACAAAACAAAGAAGGACCATTACTTCAGCCTGATGAAATCAACAAGAAGTACAATATCAACGCAACTACGCCATTGACTGAGCGAGCTGCGATAGTCATCCAAGGTGAACAGGAAGAAGTTAATAGATTAAATACAATAATCGAGCAAGGGCCTAAATCATTCTGGGGTGGGACAGTGCCTGGATTCATGGGTGCAATTGCCGCTGGAATGGCAGATCCAGCAGATTTTGCTTTAGGCATTGGAGTGGGTTCAGCCGCGAAAGGATTAGCGGTAGGAGTAAAGGCAGCGAGAACAATGCAAACAAGTGCCGCTGTTGCGGAGAGTTTGAAATGGGCACAATTGGGTGCAAGTTCTAGCGTTGCTTTGACAGCTAAATCTGCTTTCGCTGCTGATGCTATTGGTAACATTATTTCAAATGCAACGACTGAAGCGTTTAACTACAATGCAACTAAGAAAGAACAGATGCAGATAGCTGCTGATGAGGTGTTTAGGAATGTCGTAGCTACGTCATTAATGTTCACTGGAATCATTCACGGTGCCGGATCAGTGTTAAATAAACTTTCCCGTATTAACAGCAATGTTGTTGAACATTTGAACAACACCGCAGAGTTAGCAGTTAAAGCAGATGCAAATGTTGCAACTATCCTTGAACGTCCAATAGCTGCTTTAGAAGCTGATAAAGTAATCGATGAACCATTTGCCACAGCTTTTCAAAATACATTTCCTGAGAAAACAGATGTACTACTAGATGACACGATTGACATTGTTGGAATCAGAGAAGAATTAAAGAAATATCCTAGCGTAACTCCTGCAAAGATGGATGAATTTATAGCGGCACTAAAAGATGAAGGGTTTGACATGCGTAAAACCTATCTTTTAGATGAGAACAGCAAACCAAAGTTAAGTGATGAAACTATTTCCTTAATGCAAAAAGATTTACAAGATCCTAAGAACAAGCTTTCTTACAACGCAGAAGCTGACCAAATAGTTAATTCAAAAGAACCAGCTTTAGAAATCACCACAACACCTGATACCTTATCAAAAGAAATAGCGGTGCTAAGTGACTATGATCAAGCATTTAACGATTTTGCAGAAAAAAATAATGGCGATTTCACAGAGTTCAGAACTGCTGATATTGAATATAAAAAAGTTGAGTTAGAAACAAAATCCTATGTTCGTTCATTGCGTGATTTTGCTACTTGCTTACTGAAGGCAGCAACATGAAAAATAAAGTTGATAATTGTGGTGAATTAATTAGGGTTAAATACAAGCTTGATCCTCAACAATACACAGTATTGCGTAAACAGATTTTAGAAACAATTGATGAAGCAGATCAAAGTGATAGTACGATTGATGAAATAATCAATAAGGTAACTGACCGAAAACTGATTGATATTCAACAGACAAAAAAACAAAATTTACTAAATAAGAAAAAATTCTTAGAGGTTTCCGAGTATCTCAAACAAGAAGGTTTTAAAGGAGATATGATTGCAGCAGTTCGTTCATTGATTGAACCAAGTGTTAAACACGATTATAAAGGCATTGGATCTTTGTGGTATGGTAAGAAAGTTTATCAATCAAGAATGCAGCAAATAATTGATTCAGTTGCAAATAAACATAATGCAATGGAAAGATTAACTTCTGGAGAAATGAGCAAAGATCTACATGAAATCGTCATTGATGGAAAACGTGATGGTTATGATACTGCAACTTTAGCAGTTGGCGATGCTATTAAAAAACTGAATGATGAAGTTCATGCGCAAAAGAAAAAATTAGGAGTAGAATTAGGGTATATTGAAAATTATTTAGATAAACAAAGTCATAATGCTGAAACAATGTTTGAAATGGGTGAAGCACCATGGACTGCATGGGCAAAAAAGACTTTTAACTTTAAGAAAATGGGATTCTACACACAAGAAGGTATTGATGACTATCTAACTAACTTCTATCATGGTCGAATTAGAGAGTTAGGTCAATTGCGTGGTACAAAAATTGCTTCTGATGAAATGAAACAGATTGAAAAAACTAAATTCGCTGAACGTATGGGACGAAGTAGAAATGTTGTATTTGAAGATGGCGCAGCTGCGTATGAATATTCTAAAGCAATGAATCCTGATGGAAATTTATATAAGAACATAATCAGTGGAATTGACAGAGATGCATCACAAATGGCAGCGATGGAAATATTTGGGCCTAACTTTAAAATGACGTTCAAAGAAATGCTTCGGGTGGCAAAAGCCGAAGATTTTTCTAAACAAATTCCAGGGACAAAATTTGATTCAAAATTTGACCAACAAACCAAAAATCTTGAAACTTTATTTAAAGTTGCATCTGAAGGTGAATTTCAAGGAAAAATGAATTGGATTGCTAGGGGTGGGAATGCGCTACGACAGCTCGCAAATATGTCTAAACTATCAAATGCCCTTGTAACAACGCTTACAGATTTATCATTTAGTTCAGGAGTTATTTCTCCACTAACAGGAAAGAATTATTATCATGAACTTGGACTTGTCACGAAAGATTCATTCAAATTTTTCACTTCAACAGAAGCAAGATTAAAGGGTGCTGACTTTCTTGGTGTGTTTGCAAATGAAGTAAACGTGTTAACACAGAATACTAGATTTGGTGAATATGGACAAATGCATGACTGGTTAAGTAGAGGGCATGATTTTATCATGCGTCTTACAGGTCTTTCACGGCAAGCTGTTTCAATGAAAATAGCTGAAGCTGGGAGGCTAGCAGAAAGTCTTGCTGATAATGTAAATATTGAGTTCAAAGATCACCCTGCACGGAAGTCTCTTTTAAAATTTGGCATTGATGAAAAAGAATGGAAGTTAATGCAAAGTGCAGTTGCTGAAAATGAGGATGGAAGAAAATATATCACGCCACATTCAATTATGGATATTCCAGATGAAGGATTTAAACTTGCGACTGCTGATGAAATAAACGCTGCAAAATTAAAACTTTCAAACAATCTTCGTGAATGGCTGACATTTTATTCAGAACGTGGTTCTCCTACGGCTGGGGTAAATCAGTTTGCCTTCAGAAACGCTTTTGATCGAAACTCTGCGCACGGACAAGTGTTCAGCATGTTATTTCAGTTTAAATCATTTATGTGGTCGGCGTTTGATACCATGAATGTCGTCGCTAGATCAGGTGACACAAAAGTAGATCGTTATAAAAACGTAGCTAACACAGTCTTTGCCAGCACAATCTTGGGTGCAGTTGCGATGAGTGCCCGTGATTTATTACTAAACAAAGTACCTGAAGTATATAAACTAATTGAACAGACATCAAAATCAGGAATGAGTGATAAGGACAATCAGCTTGCATGGCGTAAATACGCTATGAAATCATTTCTTCAGGGTGGTACAGGTGGGATTTATGCAGATTTTCTGTTTGATGATCATGCTAAAAGTTATATTAGTCTTTCCGGGAAAGTTGCAGGGCCTGTTATAGGTGGAATGGGTGATGATTTTGTTAGTTTTATTTCTGGGATATATTATACAGACTGGGAGAAGGACGACGCAAGAAAAAAATTCTATCGAGATACATTAGTTGCTTTGGAAAAAAATTCTCCAACGATACCATTCACAAAAGCTATTATTAACCAGAACGTGTTTGACTCTGTACATAGTTTCTTTAATACTCAAAGAAAGCCGAGAGAACAATCACTTTTTGACAGAGTGGTTGGAACTGATTAAACTAAACAAATATCACTAAGAAACCCTAAAGGAGTTGAGGATGTCAGGAATAGAAGGCTATTCATTTGTTGGAAAGCGTGAAGACTTCAACAATGCCAGCGTAAAACCACAAAAATATTTTGCAACAATAGGTAGACTTGGAACCAACAAAGCTGCGCTAGATACTATGGCATACGGTGCATTTATCGTCACAAATGCAGCGATTATTGAAGCAACTTCTACCGATTCTATTCTTAAAATCACGAACCATGATGCCAAAGTTGGTGATATCGTTCGGGTTAAAACATCAGCTAATGGGATCAAAGAATTAGATATTGTAGTCATTGAAACTACGGCCAACACTATAACCCTTGATGGGGTGGCGTCTGCCAGCTTTGCTGCTGGTGATACAGTAGATATTTTACGCCCAATTCCTCAGAGATTTGAAGCAGATGGAAGCGTGATTTCAGCGTTCACCGTCCACAAAGTAGAGGGTGGGATTGATTCAATTGTTACCATCCTAGACGACAAAGACGATCCAACTAATACTGTCCCGCTTCCTGTTAGGATTGTTGGACTTTCCGGCGATATCAACTTCACCGCTGGATCAGTTGATATAACTTTATCACATACGGGTGCCGATCCAAGTTCAGTTCGAATCGGTGACGGAACCGAGCTATTGGCCATCAATGCTTCAAACGAAGCAACCGTGCATGATGCTTCTGTTTTAGCTGAAATGGTTACATTAAACGCAGCTGTTTCGACAGAGACAACATTAGCGGCAATGTCCGCTAAGCTAGGGACTCTTGGACAGAAGAACATGGCAGGATCTACGCCAGTTGTTATAGCGTCAGATCAAGCCGGTTTCCCTATCACCAATATTTCAGGAACAGTTAGCCTACCTACGGGTGCATCGACCGCAGCTCTTCAGACATCAGGTAACGCTTCGTTAACCACCCTGGCGGCGGTGGATTATGCTACGCAAACGACACTAGCGGCGTTGAACGGGAAGTTCTCTTCACTTGGACAGAAGGCAACAGTCAACTCTGCGCCAGTAGTTCTTTCAACGGAACAAGAAGCGATACTCTCAGCAATCAAAACAGCGGTGGAGTTGATCGACAGTACAGTCAATGGAAACAGTCAACTAGACGTTAAACTAGCTGATCTAAACGGTGCCGCTACCGAAGTGACTCTTGCCGCTGCTAATGCGAAACTTCCATCGGCTTTAGGGCAACAGAACTCCGCTGGAAGTTTGTCGGTAGTCATAGCAAACGATCATCAAACAATCGTTAAGAATCTAAATGTTCTGACATTCCATCAGGTGAAATTCGCTGTAACAAACGTCACTGATTCAGCATATTTGGAAGTCATAGCAGATATTGGCGCAACAGCAGGCAAGAAACTACATATTTTCTACGCCGGAGGCGAGCCGTTATACCTCGCCACGGGTGCAGCTGCTTCAGAAACAAATAGAATGATTGTATGGCCTGGAATGGATAGAGAGATAGATTTAGAACTAGTGGCAAATGCACGCATATCTTTAAAGGCGGTAAATGCAAGTACAACAGTTTCTAGTGGTAGCTTTATTGTTAATTTATTGGGGTAAGCATGAAACGTAAAATAACCGCATTTCTTATTTTAACTTGTCTCTCCATAACAGCATACGCCAGCGTGGTTTATTATGGACCAGGCAGAGCTGTGTTTCTTGAAAACATCATCCAATTTGCCAATTTTCTTGAGCTAGAAGCCATATCAACAAAAAAGCTGCGAGTCGGCGGTGAGGTTATTGCACACAACTTCCAGGGTGCAAACATCAGAAAGAACTATATACCAATTGGAGCTTTTGAACTGACAGGTGAAAACTTTACCTCCTACGTTGACGCCGCTGGAATTGTACCTGTAGATGGTACTGGTGGGACAAGTACATTTCTAACGTGTGATCGATCAGCAGTTACGCCACTGGAAGGTAATGGCTCGCTCCTCATCTCCAAGTTTAATAGCGCATTGGGCGGTCAGGGGCATGGATGCTCTTATACATTCACGCTAGATTCAGCTAGTTTGAACCAGAACCTGGTTATTTCATTCGACTATTTATGGGCAGATGCTGATAGTTCAAACGGTGATTTTGCTGTGTTTCTCTATGACGTTGATAATGCCACGCTGGTAACTCCTTCAACTACTGCACTAAGTGAAAGCTCCACAGTCATAAATTACTCATCATCCTTTGCTGTTACGACTGGGGTAAATTATCGCTTTATCATCCATCAAACATTATCCAGAGCTGGAATCTTTGATTTAAAAATTGATAACCTCTTCATTGGAAAGCAATCTAAATTAGAGGGTGTAAACGTATCTTCAAGTGGGATTCCTAGCAATTATGTTCTTTCATCAAACGGTGCAGGAGCCGCTACCTGGTCAGTACCACCGCTGGTGTATTCAACTACTGATGAATATTTTGGCGTAAGTACCGCTGCTCAGACAGTCATTGATCTTGGCTATGACGTATCTATGTCCAACAAAGCAAACTTTCAGCTCTTCATCGATGGCGTTTTGTTTAATGAGGGTGCTACATACGATTATGAATTTACCAGCATATCGGGTGGGTTAAGCTCTGAAGTCACGTTAAACTCATCAATCCCCGCTGCGTTAACCATCCGTGGTTTGTACCACGGTGCTTATGGAACTAGTTTATCTAATCCAATGACTGCTGAAGGGGACATGATCTATGGGATTCCGACAGGAGTCCCTGCACGCTTGCCAATTGGAACCGAAGGTCATGTACTCACTGTCTCCGGAGGCGTGCCTGCTTGGACAGCATCAGGCGCAGGTTTGTTCAATCCAATGACCACCGCTGAAGATATTATCAAGGGTGGCGTTGCTGGAGTTCCTAACCGCTTAGCGGTTGGTAGCAATGGACAAGTTTTAACTGTTAACGGTTCGGGTGCAGTTGTTTGGGCAGATCCAGCGGCATCCTTCACAAATCCTATGACAACTGCGGAAGATATGATTGTCGGTGGCGTCGGTGGATTAGCTACACGTTTAGCTAAGGGAACTGATGGAAAAGTTCTACAAATGGCTGCGGGTGCTGTTTCTTGGCAGACTCCGGCAGCTGATGTCGGTTTTACTAACCCTCTTACCACCGCTGGAGATTTATTTGTAGGTGGCGTGGCCGGTGCGCCTGACAGACTTGGAATTGGTTCAGCTAACTCGATTTTAAAAAGTGATGGAAGTGCATCTTCATGGTCAAATGCAGTTCAAATTGATGGCAGTGGACTTGTTGGGGTGGGAACCGCACCCGTAGCTAGTACAGCTTTATCTGTTGCTGGCGCTGGGACAACTGTTCAACGGATCAGCTCGACTGCGGCAGCTGGAACGACTGAATTGCGAATGGGAGAAGAAGCGACTGGCGACCGTGCTGTTCACATCTACATGAAAAATGCGAACACTGGTGGACAATTCCAAATAGGCATTATCGGTGGCAGCTCCAATAATGCGCAATTGATTTATTCAGGAGGTGGAGCATTGGCGTTCAAAACTGTTAACGCTGCTGCTATTCAATTTTACACAAGTAACACGTTCCGAGGACAAATAAATGGCAGTGGATTTTTGGGGATGGGTGGAACTTCAGCAGTATATGGATCAGTCATTGACGCTAGAGTGAATACAAACCCAGCGATAGCCAATGGAGCTGGAACTTTTGCCATTCGATCTTGGACTGATATTGCCCAAGCAGCTGGGGTAGGTGGAGCGATTAGTTTAGGTGGTTCTATTACGGCAACTGCGCTGGGAACAACTTCATTTGGACAAATATCAGGACGCAAGGAAAATTCTACTTTGTCAGATGCTGCTGGATATTTATCTTTTTCAACAAACGCCACCGGTGGAACAATGGCGGAAAGAATGCGAATCAGCTCCGATGGAGTAGTGACCATTGCTAATCTAGCTGGTTCTGGTTCACGCGCAGTAAATGCAGATGCCAATGGGGTGCTATCTGCTGCTTCTGACTCTAGGTTAAAGCAAGAAGTTCCAGATGCTGAAATCCCTGGACTTGCAGAAATCCTTAAAATATTTCCAAAGGCCTATAAATGGTTATCAGATATTGATAGACGTGGAGAAAACGCAGCTGTTGAAATAGGTTTTTTTGCAGATCAAGTTGCTCCAATAATTCCTTCAGCCGCCCCGATGGGGAATGATGGGTATTATGGACTATATGATCGATCAATAACAGCTGCTTTAGTAAAAGCAGTGCAAGAGTTATCAGCTAAGAACAGCGCACTAGAAGCAAGAATTTTAACTTTAGAAAACAAGGGGGGCGTTCCATGACAATAAATTCATTTGAACAGATTCAGAAAATACCGACTATTGAGGCACATACTGTTGCAGCCGCACCCCATTTGCCTGCTTCTCTGGGTGCATTAGGCACGCTTCTTAGATCAAATGGAACAAGTGCAGCGTGGGATGCTTCTATTCACGTTGCAGCCGATGGAAAAGTGGGAATAGGGGAAACGAGTCCAAATCAAAAGCTCGTTGTTGGTGCGAATGGTTCCAATACAGCAGGCGTTATCGCTACTTTCAACGCTGAAAGTGTCGCCGTTTTAAATACACCAGGCGCGCTTGTAGTTGGATCTACTGATGCAATCGGCATAAATAAAGGGGGATCGCTTGGATTCACTGCTAATGGCACTATTGCAAACTATCCTACTGCCACGATTCATGGGAAAAGAGAAAATTCAACAGATGCAAATTATGCGGGATACTTAGCTTTCACTACATGTGATTCTGCTGGCACGCTTGATGAACGTATGCGTATAACATCCACTGGAAATCTTCGGGTCGGTGGATCAGGGAATAATACAAATGGAAAACTAGAAGTCAGAGGAAACAATACTGACACAGCTTTATATGTAACAAATGGATCGAATTCAAATTTCAGTGTGAACTTTGACTCAGCTGTAACAACCATAGGCAATGACTTTTATGGAAAATTAAAATTACAAACTTTAGGTTCTCCAGCACTAACGATAAATGAAAGTGGAGCAATTCTTTTACTTGAAGGTCAAAGTGGTTCATCTACTCGTCCAGCGGTTGGAGCAACTAGACTTTCAGGAGAGTTAAGTGGCGCTCCATCAAATGATGCCGCAGATGATGGATTTTTACGATTAAGCGCAGGTGGTGGATCTACTGTTGGACAAAAAGCGTATATAGATATTTCAGGATACTCAACCGTTGCTGACATGAACAACAATATAGTATTTGGAACCTTGGGTGCAGAAAAGATGCGCATTACCTCTGGTGGAAATGTCGGTATTGGCGGCACTCCATCCGCACAGCTAGATGTAATTGGCAGCAGTCCTGTGTTAAGATTAAGCGATACCGGAGTTTCTGGATTATATCACATATTAAATGGTATAAATGATACATCTTTGCTAATCAGTGCCGACGGGGGGAATGTATCGGCAAACTCTACCATAGAATTTAGGGTAGACAATACTGAGCGTATGCGAATTGGTTCAAACGGAAGTGTTGGGATTGGAGGAGCTGCTGCTGAATTATTCCAAGTAACAGGAAATACTGGTTCAGTTCAAGTTGATACAACAGGAACAAATATTAGATGGACTAGAAATGGAATTAATTATCTAGTAGCTCAAGGTGGTACTTCTGCAATTATTCAAGTAATTGCCGGAGCATATGGTGGAGTACAATTAAATAATACTGCTACTGCTTGGGCAGCAATTTCTGACATAAGAGCTAAAAAGAATATTCAACCACTTCAATATGGATTGAACGAAATTTTAGCAATTAATCCAGTAAGATTTGATTATATTAATGATGATTCTGAACAAAGTAAACGGATGGGATTTATTGCACAGGAATTACTACCAATAGTTAGCGAAGCAGTATGCGGCACAGGAGAAACACAATACTCTGTAATGTCTACAGAATTAATTCCCACTTTAGTCAAAGCAATCCAAGAACTTTCCGTTAAACTAGATGAAGCAAATGCAAAAATATTAGCATTAGAAGCATTGATGTCAATATAGTTGAGACTTTCCGACAATAATGTCCTATGCATGTAAGCATTTTTTAGAATTTTTTCTTTGGAGTATGATCACGATGCTAGGAAAAACAAAGGGGAATTGTTACAATTACGGTGGTGAAACTTGTCAAGCAAGGCCAGATGAAATGACGGATTTTGAAACATATTTAATAAATAGACTTGATGAGTTAGAGACTCAACTTTCTGACAAGATTGCTGAACTCGATAAAAAAGTCTCTTATATTTATGCATTTGCCACCGGAATATCATGCGTGGTAGGATTTCTCATGCATTTACTTAGTAATTTCAAAGGATGAAACTATGAAGAACATTTTGGACGCTCTGCTTGCAGTTATGGGTTTACTTATTCCACGATTAAAGAAAGAAGATTCAGTATCTGGAATCAAGGAAACAAAAGAGGCATTGGTTGCATTAAATGAAGTAAGTGTTTTTTGCGCGTACCAGTTCAAGAATGGGGTGCAGGCCGCAGATTTCAGTGCCCTTTATTCTGAAATTATCGCTAATCCTGATTTCAAAGCTAAAATGTTAGCCGCTTATGAAAACTACAATCTTATTCCTGTTGAAATAAAAGACCTGGATTTAGGCGAAGGTCTTGAGCTTGCTAAGCTACAAGTTGAATATGTTGAACAATTCATCGAAGCTTTTCAAAAGGCATAGCAATGGTAAGCTTTCTTGTTGATAAATTGATAAAATATGGAATTGATATTTTAGTCAAACTCATACTTAAATGGGTGGAAGATCAGCAGAAAAAAGAACCTAAAACAATTCAAAGCAACCAACCAGAAACAGTTGCACTTAAAAGTGGATGGGCAGATAAATGAAAAGAATAGATTATAACTTCACACGCAGACAGTTAATTTTAAGCATGTTCGTTGTTCTGTGTATTGTGTCACTTCTTGAGAAAGTTTTCGCAATTGAAGCAAATGATCTAAGCGAGCAGCAAAGCAAATTAGGAATAACTGGCACCCAGTTAGGGTTAAAGCGTGGGTTAGATGTCGCTATTCCTGGTGAATACAGAGATGCGTTTGGTCGTTTAAGGGTTTCTGAACAATTTCCTTTATTCTTTTCTTCCAATGTTTATTACAACACTGATTCAATGATCAGCTTACTCTCAGGGGTGGGAGCTACTCTCACCCACTTGCCTAATGAATCTGCTGTCAGTCTCCAGGTTGGCACAGCTAATGGCGAGCGAGCTGTGCGACAGTCTGCTATCTATGTTCCATATATTCCAGGCAAGTCACAGTTAGCGTTGGTTACTGGAGTGATAGGGGTGCCGAAGGCGAACAATGTTCGGCGTGTTGGGCTGTTTGATGATAAGAATGGTATTTTCTTCCAGGTTTCATCAACAGGAGTTTCGGTAGTTCGACGAACCTATACCTCGGGTGCCGTTGTTGATAATGCTGTGGCTCAGACATCTTGGAATATTGATAAACTAGACGGTACGGGTGCATTTAAGAAAACGATTGATTTTTCTAAAGCTCAGATTTTTGTAATCGATTTTCAATGGCTAGGAGTTGGTCGAGTCCGGGTGGGTTTAGATTTAGATGGTGAAGTGTATTATGTTCATGAATTTCTAAACGCAAACGCATTTACCACCGTGTATATGTCTCAAGCGACGCTTCCTGTGCGATATGAGAATCTGAACACCGGAATCACGGCATCATCTACAACGCTAAAAGAAATATGTTCAGCGGTGGTATCTGAGGGAAGCTATACACCACCCGTGGTTGAGTTTACTGCTAATAACGGTGCAACAACTGATGCTATTACAGCTCGCGAACTTGTATTCGCTGTTAGATTGAAGGCAGCTTTCGATGGGAAGGAAAACAGAAAATCATTGTTTTTAGAAGGATTTACTCCTCTTGCAACTGGTGCTGTTCTGGTTGATGTTGTAAAATGCCGAACTCCTTCAGCTATCACAGCGACCTGGGTTAGTGCAGGAGCCAGTTCATCCGTTGAGTACAGTGAAGATATTTCAGCCATAACATGCGCAACAAGCACCAATATCGAATCCTATTGGGTGGGATCAAATACACGAACAACTGCACCTTGCCAAGGTTGTTCGACATACAGCAATCCAAATAGATTAATTTCACAAAACATTGCTTCGGATAATTCAGATATTTTCTTATTCTATGCCACATCGTCAGCAGGAAGCATTAACGTCAGCAGTGTTGCACAGTGGCTTGAATATTTTTAATGGAAGGTAAAGAAAGTTCCACCCGATGCGCTGCTGAAATCTCCAATAAACGCACCCCTTAATGAAACGCCTTTCGATACAAGATAATTGATCATAAATTGCAAATGGTTTTTAGTTGGTTTGTAGTGCCCAGATTCATTACTCAGTGTCTGGATTCGTCCATGCTGGACAGCGAACCACCCAGCGGCAAGGATAGGTTGACCCATTGCCAGGGTGGTGTGATGGATTATTTTAGTTAGATTTACACTAGCAATTAGTTCACCTTCTAATGTAACAACATAAATAAGACCTCTGGCACCCGTGGATAGTTTCTCACCATTACTCAAAAGCAGACCTTCATCAGAAACTAGAATCAAATGCGCTAATTGCTCGGTTCGGGTGTAGTATCGGACGTTTAATTTTTGGTCACTAGCAGACATCAGATTGGTCAATGCTTGGGTGCAATCTAGCGCAAATATTTGGAAAGAGAAAAGAACTAAGGCCGCAAAACAGCTAAAATAAACACAATTATAATACAAAAAGGTATTATCCACTCCATATTTACATTTCCTTGATTGTTGTGAAAACTTCGTTCTCGTTTTCTGGGTAAATAAATGTCGCATATCCACCGGCATCATTGATTTTTCCTAGTATATATTTCTGCAATGGAGTCCTTCCAGTTGCTCGGGTGCTATCCGCTTTTGATCTTTTCACTTCCAAAGCGACAAATTTCCCTTTATAGCACCCCAGAATGTCGGGGTATCCGCGCAAGGACATCGCCTCTTTGCTGAAAAAGAAACCGCCGTCAAGTTCCTTTAACTTCTTCATCACTCGGTTTTTGAATTTGTTTTCTAAGATCATCATATTCAACTTCCAATTTCTTATATTTTTCGTCTAACTCGGCATAATTCTGCAACACTTTTGCCTGTTCGATCAAGAGAGATTCGTTATCTTCAACCACCCTTTCAATGGTTGGAAAGATTGCAGTAAACATAATCTTAACCGCTTCCAGTGAATTGCGTGCTTTGGTAAAATCAGTTGATTGAAGCAGTTTGTTAAACATGTCTTGTTTATCAACTATACGGTGGATATTGTTTGGTTTGTATAACATCAGTGACCCTCCTATTATTGAACATGTTTCCATGATCTATTCTTCTTTATATCTGAAATAGTAGCTGCATCGACTTTAAAACATTTCGCCAGCCACATACAGCTAAATGCTTTAGAATCATATCGTAGCATTTCTTTTATCAATGCCACTTTCTTGTTATTCAGTTTCGCTCCATAGTGCGTATCGCCTACGTTAGGGGACAGTCTATTTTTTATAGAATGTATAATATTATCAGCGCAGCTAACCCATTCAAGATTACATACGCAGTTATTCGCTTTATTCCCATCTTTATGATTTATTTGTGGATGGTTAAGTGGATTATTGATAAACGCTTTCCCAACTAATCTATGCACTAAACAACTTTTTTGCTTTTTGTCATAAAATAAAGAGCGCCGCAAATAACCTTTTTTGTGTGTATGAGGGCCTAATATACTATATTCTTTATTTTTCATTTCACTTATTCTCCCATGCGAACTTATCTGATATATCTTGTGGTATCCTTCAATGTTTTCCCATCTTTCTATACAGCTACACATCTACTATCCCTTAATGGGTTTCATGCCAATTAAGACCTATCTTTGCATTTGCCTCGATTGGTAGGTTAATATTGAAAAATTCGCCTGTATCTAGTGCAGCTTTCTCACAAATTTTAACTAATGCATCGGCATTAGATTCGTGACAACTTAGAACAATTTCATCATGACAGTGGATATGCTGCAAAACATCCATGTCGTCACAATATTCATGAATCAAACAAGTCCATTTTTTGGCGATAATGGCACCACCACCCTGGAGCAGGGTGTTCAGTGAATTGTATTCTGCCCTTGGGTGCAATTGCCGGCCATCGAATCCGAGTAAATAACCACGGGTGCGATAAGCGTTTTTCACATCTAACATCAGCTGATCAAGTCCTTCGGTTCTGGAGAGGAAATCTTCACGAAGCACTTTCCCAATCTTCTTCTTATCTTCCTGACTTCCAGTTGGATCAACGATACCACCCAAAAGCTCATTACCTGCGCCGTAGGCAAAGGCAAAGATGAATCGTTTTGCCTGATCACGGGTGGCAAGTCCTGCGGCCTTCTGGTTTGATGTGTGGATATCGCTTTCTAGTAGGATTTTGGCGTATCTCCCACCGTCATAGGCTGATAGATAGTGCGCCAGAACTCGCAGCTCTATGGCCTTTAAATCCGCGCCTACCAGAACCTTACCCACGGGTGCATGGAACAGCTCTCGGAACTCTTTAGTTTTGGGAATTTGCGCTATGTTTGGCGCGCTGTGCGTCGAGCGCCCCGTTCTAGCACCGTTGTGGTTGCATCTGCCATGGATATATCCATTGTTCACTTTGTTCAAAAGTGCGCCAGTTCCCTCGCCTAGTTGTGATATTGCCTTTGTTACGTCCAAATACTCACTAACTAGTTTAGCTTCTGGAAACGGCAGTTCTTGGAAGACATCAGCATTCAGGGTGGGATTCCCCTTCTCTGTATATTCCTTTGGTTGCCAGTTGTATTTTGTTTTAAAGTATTCGATCAACTGCACCCTGGAAGCTAGATTGATTGGTTCTTGGGTGATGGTTACGCTTGGGACTCCCACACGTCGTCCAAGTTTAGCGTTATCACGTTTGGGAACAATAACTTTCTTCGTTTCTCTGAGAGGGAAGACCACGTTGGCCGTAGCTTGCAAACCTTCTTTTTTTTCTTGGAGGGTTGCGAGAAGGATTTCAGCTTGTCTGAGATTGAAGGGGATTCCGTTTTCTTCTTGTTTTCTGATTTTTTGTGAGAACTCATTCTCTAAGTCTATTGCCTTTTTAGGGTAATTTAACTGTAAAAATTTCTCATATAATCTTACTAGAACCACGACATCTTGAGCACAATAGTCCTGCATTTCTTTGGACCACGTTTGAAAATCTGTATTCTGTCCAAGTTCACCTTTATGCACCCCGAGGCGATAACCCCATGCTGCTAAGCCATGTGAACCAGATAACTTGGGTGGTACTACTCCCTGCCTGGAAGCGTCTAAATCCCAAAGATGTGGGTACATTAGTCTGGACATTACAAGTGTGTCGTCTACTCGGTTCTTCGGCACCCAGCCTGGATAGACTTTCTGAATCGCTGGAATGTCGAAGCCAAAAGAGTTATGCGCTACAATGTGCGCAGATTCTAGTAGTTCTAAAGCTATTTCTATGGGTGGATACCCCTCCTGGTCAGCGAATGACATAGTTGTACTATTGTCAGAATCATGTAAACAGATGCAGTGTATTCTATCGAGAACGGGCAAGAGTCCATTTGTCTCAATATCAAATATTAATGGCATTTTACTCTTCTTGTTTAAGTGTTCTTCTGTACTCAAGCAGGGCATCAATGTACTTTCCAATTGTGCTATACCGAAGGCGTTTCGCTTCTGCTAATGCGAAATTCTTGTTCTTTGTCTTTACGCCTCGACAGTAAAAAGTACATGTTTGATCTTTTCTAGGAATTAATTTCAAGTCAGTTTTCAATTCATCTTCGTACATAAAAGCTCCATAAGGGTGGGTTGCCCCACCCTGGTTAGTTAGAATTGGTTAGATAGAGGTCGATCAACTACGGGTGCAGGTGCTTCCGATTCTAGATCAGAGTGATCTACTCGGACATTCCCACCCTGGATGGTTTTATAGAGTTCAAACGCTGAGTTTATTTCTAAGGGACTTGCAGCTTTGACGGGTGCAACGTCTAAAACCATGTACGTTCCCTGGTCATTTTTCTCTCGCTTCGCAGATAGTTCCATGATTACAGCGGGTGGCACTTGCCCAGATTGACGATTCCGAATGTACATCTGAGTGAAGAGCTTCTTTCCTGCACGCATGGAGGTTCTTCTAAAGCTGATCGTGTACGGCATAGGTAATCCAGCTTCAATATCCCCAGGCAAGAGGCAGTAGCATGTCATGGTATAGTCACGGCGACACAGCACCCCTTCCTCATCAGTGTATTCCCATTCCATACTCTCATTATCCCGAGTCACTGGGATCATTGTTTGGTACTTGAATCTGTCCCCGATTTTCTTAGAAAGCACCCAAGTCTTATCAATGTGGACAGGGATAAACTTGATGGGGGTGGTGAGATTGCCGAGTAAGGCACCCGATACTGAATCTCTGAAATCTCCGATTGATGCAGCTCCATCGGCAACAAACTGAGAAAGTCCTTGCATGACCAGGATTTTGGGAATCAGGATATCTTGCGAGCCAATCTCGGGAGAACCCCAATCCTCCACCCCTTGGGTGGCAACAGTTAAACTTGATTCTTGTTTCACAACTACTTCTTTTTTACTCATTTCTTATTCCTTTGTTACTATACCCGTTTACTACGGTTCAATCTTAATGTTTTTTCCACTGCGCCTTCTTCACACCCCGGCACCCTAAACTGGGGATTCTGCTCCAGTTCTTGCTTGTAATAGGCATTTAGGGTCATGAAGTTGACAGATACCATTGCCAGATAACGATCCTCACCCAGGGTGCGGAAATACTGGAGCATTTCTTTCTTTTTGTCTAAATCTGCGGGTACTTTGACGGTTAATTTCTCAGCAATTGAGACTTTTCCCACCCCGTCTAGGTTCCAATTCCGTTTACCTGCACGCTCTAATAGATCAATTAACTCAACTTTCCTAACTTCGCTAGTAGCGTGCTTTTCATCTGCAATATGTTTAGCTTCTTCATAAACACTACGTGCTTCTTCATAGTCACGCATAGCTTTGTCTAAAGCATCAACTGAAATTGCCTCATGGGTGGTTTCATTTTCCCACGCTTCGAGATTCACTGTTTGCATTTTTACTCCTTGTTATGTCCTTCAACACCGCGTTGAAGTCTGTCTTTTGTTCGTTGTTCTTGCCAAAAAAGGGCCTCTTGTAATTTTGTAATTGTTATAGAATTTTCCATACACGGATACCTCTTGTTTAAAGATTGCAACATGATAAGAGCTGTTTCAATAAGGGCGGTAAATTGGCACCCCTTACCGCCTTCACTTGCGGGTTCTGTCATCATCGTGAAAGAAATAGAATCAACGTCATGACGCACATAAATATGTTTGTGTGGGCGAACGTGATCCTCAAACCATTGCGCCAATTGTAATGGCATGATGCCATCACTATAGTCTTCACTAACTTTTTCTTTCAACTTCACAATATCTACAAGTTCATTTCCATCAATATGGGTGACGTTTACCAAACTTCCAATCATTTTTACTCCTTAAGTGAATGCAGAATACTATCTGCAAGATTAGTTTTAGACCTTAACGCTTCTGCAAGCGTTTCGTCAATAGTTTCTTTTGCAATTAAATCAATCTTTATAATTTTTTCATGGATCTCTGAACCACGCCTATAGTTTCTGGCCTTGCTTTGTTCCTCTTCTCCTAGTGAGAAGTTACGGCTATAGATAATGGAATAATCAGCTGCGATTAAATTAATGCCTATCCCACCGGCTCGGCGATTGCCTACTAGAACACGACAATTGTCATTTGTATTGAAGTCCACCATCGCCTCATGTTTAGCTTTAAGGTCTTGGGTGCCGTTAATGTAAACATGTTGCACTTTATTAGCTTCTAACATGTCACCGATCAACTTTGCATCAGCTTTGAATGTGTGCCAGATAATAACTTTGTGCTGAGAAATTAAATCTAATACAAGTTCTTCTAATACTTTAATGCGTGGGTTATCTTTGATAAAATGAACTGCACCCATTTCATCATTAACATGACCACAGACTATTTGTTGAAGCCGAAGAAGTTTCGTTAATGCCAGTTGTGCTACGACTACGCTCTGAGAATCCACCCAGGCAATATAGTCGCGCTTCATGTCTTTATATAAACGTGATTGTTCTGGCGATAGTTCAACATATCGGTTTTCTTCAACAAGGTCAGGTAAATATGGAAGAGCTGTTTTCTTACTCACCTGAGTGGATATTTTGTAAATTTTCTCAGTCAGTTCGGCAAATTTCTCCACCCGTGGACGCCAATCTGGGAATTTTTTAGCTCCAGTCCATGAAGCATTTTTATCGACCATATAAACATTTCGGAAGGTAAAAAAGTTTTTACCAAACAGGGTGCCACCGTCCAAGAATCTGTATTGCATGAAAATATCCTGCACGCTATTTAGAATAGCTGTGCCTGTCATGCCGAAAACTCTGCCATTCCTACGGCGAACATCATCAGCAATTACCACCGCACTCTTGGCAGTTGATGATTTATAGCTTTTAATCAAATGCATCTCATCGCCAATAAGAATCTCGGCGCCGAATCTCTGAATCTGTTCATATATCTTTGGGGTGCGAATGGCCTCCCAGTTTAAGATCATGATGCAATCTTTCTCTAGAAGATCCTCTATTTGTTCGATTCGTTTGGCACCCTTTTTATCAATGACATGAACATGATTCGCTACTTTGGAGAACTTAACAAATTCATCTCGCCAGTTCCATAAAGTTACCAAAGGTGAAAAAATAACTGTTTTCATAACACGTTGATTAAGATTATAGTGCCAGCGTAAGGCATGAATGACGGCGTAAGTCTTTCCCACCCCTGCATCCCACAATAGTCCAACGTGTGGAATTTTCGATGATAATTCCACAAGTTCTCTTTGATAAGGTGTCGGTTCTCCTAAATATTCCATAAAGAAATATTTAACTTTCGATTGACAGAATAGCAAGCAAAAAATTAATATTTTTTTCCTACCACTTTAAAAGGATTTAACATGATTCAGATTCTTGGACTCAGACAAATCTTCAATGCTAAAATCAACGCCTACAAATCAGTTCATTCATTCTTCGACAAGAAATGGCGTGCTAAATCGGTTCCTGATCTCTTTGCAAACCTTGAGATTATCATGGGAAAAATCCCACAAGAGGAACGATGGAACTTGTTCTATACCACCGCTGAATGCCATGAGGCCCCAGGGTGCAAGATGCTCACTCAGACAACTATTCCATTCGACATCGACAACATTGATCTGACCAGAATCGACGAGTACCACCCAATCATTCTAGGGGTGCTAGGTCTAAAATTTGAGGAAGTTGGAATCGTATGCTCTGGAAATGGTCTACAGTATCTAGTCGAGTCGGATATAACTATCACTGATAAAGATTACTTTAAAGCAACCATGTCCCAATATGCTCTTGTGTGTGAGCTGATAAACCACGCACTGGAATCTGAAAAATTGGATGGAAAAACGGACTCCAGCGTGTGGTCCCCAGCGCGTTTGATGCGTCTACCATATACAACAAACAAGAAAACACCTGACACGGGCTACCCAAACAAAAATATCGTGCGTGATGCTTTTTTAATCCAAAAAAACATCGTTGTCCAGAAAGATTACAGTCTCGAAACCATAACGAAGATACCCATCATTTCCAACACTGAAGAAATCTCCACCCAACAGCTGACTCGGTTCCCGGCACCCGATACGAAAGCAGTCCTTGAAGGGTGCGATTTCCTCAAACACTGCAAGAACCACCCTGAGCAGATTAGTGAGCCGGCGTGGTATGCCATGCTATCGATAACCGCCCGCTTAGATGACGGGGTGGAGTTATCCCACGCTCTGAGCGAAAAATCCCCTAACTACAACCATCGGGACACCGCTATCAAGATCAACTACGCCATAAAGAACGCAGGGCCTAGAACGTGTAAAAACATCGATACCTTATGGGAGGGGTGCCGTACCTGTCCACATTATCAAAAGGAAGTTTCTCCTATAACTATCCGCTCTGAGGACTACATTCGCACCCAGTCAACTGGGTTCTATAACGTCAAATTCAACGAAAAAACCGGACAAATCACCAAAACCACCCCTAACTACGATGATATGTGTAAGTTCTTCGGTCTTCATTACCAGTACATAACCGACGAAAACTCTCAAATCTATATCTTCAATGGCAAACACTGGGAAACTTTGCTAGATATCCACCCAAAACGCTTCGCTGAAGAACACTTCGACCCCAAACCAACCGAGGCAATTGCCAAGGAGTTTCTCGCCAAGATCCACCGGACAAACGGACGCTCCAATGATTTCTTCGAGACTTCCACCGCTATGCAGATAAACCTCCAGAACGGGGTGCTGGATCTGACTGGCCCGGTGGCGAAGATCCTTCCTCATTCTCCTGATCATGCTTTCCGTTACGTCACCGATTACGAGTACGATCCAACAGCTATTGCACCCAGATTCGATACATTCATGGAGCAAATAACCATGAATGACATCCACATCTCTCAGCTACTCATGGAGTTTATAGCCTACTCCCTAACTGACGTTGATTGCCTTGAGCAAAAGGCCCTTATCCTGCTCGGCGACGGTGCAAACGGAAAAAGCACCCTGCTTGATGTTGTCAAAGCTCTAGTCGGTCGCCAGGGGTACTCGATTCTGAATCTGTCCCAGTTCTCAGATTCGCAGCAAGCTGCTAGTCTACAGGGAAAGATGTTCAACCTCTCGGAAGAAACCCCTACTAACAGCTTTGTCGATTCATCCCACTTTAAAAATATCGTGTCCGGTGGAGAGGTAACGGTTAAAGTCGTATATAAACCACCCTTTGCCGTCCGAAACCGTGCCAAAATCATCGTTGCAGCCAATGAACTACCAAAGAATCATGACCAGACTTACGGAATGTGGCGCCGATTCATCATCGTTCCATTCAATGCACGCTTCTCTGGTAAGAACATGGACAAACAGCTCAAATACAAGCTTCTTGAGGAACTCCCAGGGGTGCTAAACATCATCATCGAGGCTTATTACAGATATCGCACCCAGAAAGGTTTTACCGAAGCTGCTCGTATGACTCAAGCTCTTAATGAGTATCGAAACGAAAGCTCGCTAGGTGATTTCTTCGATGGCCTATTCATCCAGTCAGGTAGCACTGATGCTTATGTTATTACAAATACACTTTACAAAATATATCTTGATCATTGCAAAGACACATATAACACATTTCCAGTTGGTGCTCGCCAGTTTGGACGACTGACGAGGACATACATTAGAGAAACCTTTGATGTAGATGTGGGGCCATCAACTCGTTCCATTAAAGGTAAAAACCACCGAGTCATCAACGGGTTCAAGCTCTGCACCCCCCAAGGTAGTGCGTTCTAGCCGTTGCGGTAGTTCTCTAGTGCCGCTACTAAGTTGTTAATAGCTAAGTGAATCTCATCTGTGCTTGCCACTTTCCGAAGCACGGGTGGGACATCCTTCGCAACTAGGCCTAATTCCTTCACGATATAATCAGACAAAAATTTAGAATATCTGTCCGGGTTTTTGAAGAAATCTTTAGCCTGACTTGTTGCCGTATTGCCGAAAACTGGCTCGATTAAAAGAGCATCTTTCTTGCCTGTACTATGCAAATTACCCCACCCTCTAGATTCTGGATTAAGGATTTTGGCACCCATGTCCTTACCATTCCGAAGCCCATACTTATATTCTTTCTCAAATGCGGCTGCCAACTTCTGTGCCGCTGCAATACCATTAACATAGGGCATACATAGAACCTCGGTCTGGGCACCCGTCACAGCATATTCGCTGGAATTGAAGTGAAGTTCTACTGAATAAGCGGGGTCGAAAACCTTAACTTCGGCACCCAAGTTGCTAATTCCGTGCAAGCGTAAAAACATTTTAGCATTACAATCGTACTCTACTAGATCCAGCAGTATTTTCTCTGCTACTGCCTTGTTGAAATCATACTCAGACACGTTCATAAAATTGACTGCACCCTTAGCGTTGGGTGAATGTCCTACGATAATCGCGATTCGTTTCATTCTTATATCTCCTGTTTAAATACGGGTAATAGTTTCTCAATTAATTCCACCGTTGGCATTTGCTTGCTAGTGAGCCTAATATATAGCGTCATGTTTAGATGCAATACGTTCCGGGTGGATTCTCTGTTTTTAAAATCCACCCTGGCGTTCTTTAGTTGCACAATCCGATTGAATAAGAACCTTTCAATCTTCGTAATCCGTCTTTTGTTTTCCATTTTTTCACTCCAAAATTATACGTTGTAAACAGTAACTAGTTTACATTCAAAAATAAATGCTGATTGTGGTTTCCTATAACCAAATTCTTCCCAGCTCTGCATTAAATAAATCGCTTCTTCTTCTGCCTTCGCAAGTTCATCGAAGCAGCCTGTGCTAATCGCTTCAACCAAATCAGGCACGCCAATTGCCACCCCATACTTAGCTTTTCCGTTCTCCCAATTCATAATCTAACCTCTCTCACTTCCCATTCTACGTTTATATTATCCAGCACCCGAAGCTGGTACACTCGTTCCAGTGCCATTTCATGCGCCTGAGTCTTGTCATATTCAAACCCAATAGTTTCACCATCCACAATTATTTCGTACATTCCACCCCTCCTAGTTTATCGATAATCCATTGCGGAAGATCGAAAGGCTTCTTCCTCTTCGTTTCTTCAGGACCTTCCCGAACCATGGCACCCTGAGCATCTGTTACCGTAATATGGCCATAGAGAAAATAATAGCTCGGTGTCTCGACGATTCTATCCACTCTGAGCTTGTATTGTTCACCCTCCACGCAGTACGTCTTTCGATAAGTCTGGTATGAATTCTCGATTCTGTAAACGTAATCCCACCCCTCGGGTGCCAAAACCAGATCTTTACGCCACGCTGTTCTCATCTTTGCTCCATCATATACGCCACCCCTTAGTTTCATTGTTACCTCCGAAAAAACAATAAACTCCCGTTGACGATATTGCAAGCGTTTTATTAAATAAATTAAAAAAAGTAATTCAGACCTCCACTGTCATAAAAAAATGATGGAGTTCTCGATACTGGTTCGCAGATTCCGAGATAGTTAAACATTAATTGTTTAAATAAATTAGTCTGATAAATAAATGTTGTTGAGACTAGAAGAGTCCAAAGAAAATTAGTTTACCGAGAACACGACAAACTAGCTAGAAATCATAAAGAACTACCCCACCCCCTATTGTTGTAAATATTACAGCGTTAATTAATTATTGCTTGCACTAAACGCACTGTCAACCCATTAATATCACTAGAGCTAAATGTTAGTATTTTGTGTCAATTGTAAGCTTTTCATCTGTAAAAACTGCTTGCAAAAATGTAAATGCCCGTGTAAGTAATCAGGCAAATCATTGAAAAAAGGATGCGAAAAATGCAAGCATATGAGATAAAAAGATTATTTAATGCAGCGTATTGTGCAAAAACCAACCTAACTAAAGTTATGAGGTATGGAAAATCAGGTGAATACTTATACGCATTAAGCATTTTGGAAGGTATCAACGCAAAGGAATATATTTATTGTGTGAATGTACTTAATTTAGATGGCAGTAAAACTCACCACCTTAATAGTTGTTTCCTTAATTCTTCCAGCGCAGAGCAATATATTAATAGTCTAAGAACATTGGCCGATGATGAAGAAGAATTTTAGGCGTGGTGAAAAAACTCCACCCATAGGGCTTTGATGGGACAGGTTTTAGAATGAAAATTTCCAAAAGCTCTTTAACAATTTTTCTACGGTTTGACCCACTGCAAAAATAAGTTGGCCCCTCCACTGTCATAGACATCCTATAAAAATTTCTGGGTATTGTCTATGGCTATGGCTATGACTATGGCTATGACTCTGACTCTGACTCTGACTCTGACTCTGACTATGCCTATATCAATAGCATTGTCTAGAAAAATTGTCGATTTTTCTGACACCTGACTATTATTCAGACGGCCCGAAAAATCAAGTTTTTTTTCTTATAAAGATGCGAAAAAAATCAATTAAATCAACATGTTGCATTAGATTAGTGGCGTTTTGGCCCTTGATCGGTGTCAAAATACTACGGTGGGGCCGTTTTACCACCCCCTTAAGTGATTGAATTTCGTTGATTGCGTTTTGGCATCGATGATGCATCATGTTTTTATGTAGATTGAATGAAAAACAGGAGTTTAAAAATGAAAATCTTAATATTGTTGATCTTAGTAAGCTTGAATTGCAATGCCGGAGATACCACCCCATCCGCTAGTTGTACAACGGATGCAGATTGTCGTGAAAAATTCGGATGCGGTGGGTACTCCGTACCATGCTACGGTGATGATGTACCCCTTGACGGTGGCAGTTATGTATCGTGTGAAGAAGAGGATGATGAGGATTGTGAATTTGTAGAAGCCGAGTAAAATTTACACGACGCATTGATTGAATTGATTATGCGTGTTATCTTTTAAAAATCAGATTGGGCGGCATGTCGCCACCCATTAAAATAAAATTGGAGATTAGTTATGAAAAATTGGAAAAATGTAGTTGTAGCTGGTGTAGTGGCCCTGACTGTAAACGTAGCATCTGCCATGGTATGCGTTAAGATCGGTGATGGCAAATCTTACCCTTTTGACAAAGAGGCCAAAGACCTAGTCGCGGCCCTTAAGCCAGCGACTAACTGCAGCGGCAAGCAGGTGATTTTAGGCGCTAAGATTATGGGCAAGACGATCGTTGAACGAGATGCCACCGCTCAAGAGGCCACCCAGGTTCGTGCGGAGATTGAAAAGCGTGCAAATGATCGTGTAAAAAACCGTCTACTTAAGAAAGGGTTGGTTAAATAGTAGTTTTTAAAAATTGAGTTCTACCACCCCTAGGGCCTCTCGAAATGAGGCCCTTTTTTTTAAGGAGTTTTAAAAATGAGGACTAAGATTTTATTTTTAATCGTCTTGATCATTTCGAATATAAGCGTTTATTTTTGGGCCTCTCACGACGTATATAAGGGCCATCGATCAAACAATTTCGAATTCAATGGCCTGTATGATCTGGCCATTACCACCCCCGAGTATAAGCGTCTGGCCGCGGGCGTTGATGAGGCCATAGCATGCATTGAAAGGAGTTCGATCGATCGATCAAGTACGTCTTATATTATGTCCAGTACTGCGGCCAAAACAATTAAGTATGTACTCACGAATGAGGCCTTATCGGTTTTAAAAATAAATCGATCGGTGATCATGGGTGTTTTAATGAACAGTACAGTTCCAGAGGAGATTGATTTAAGTCCGGCCAGCCACGAAATGTTCGAATGTTTATCGTATATCAACGATAACTTAGGCCATTACGCAGTGTGGTGATGTTGACAATATTGATTGCAGAATGTAGTTTAATTTTTTTAAAAACAGGAGTGAAAAATGAGTATTGAAAAAATTGACAAGTATTGTGATGAGCTTAATGCGAAATACAGAAAAAAATACGCAATCAGAATGATCACCTTGAGTTTTCTGTTAATTGCCACCGGATGGGGTGGGTATTATTTCGGAACTCAACACGTGAATGAAGACGTTTATTTCAAGCATTTCAACTATGAGTTGGGTTTTAAAGGCCGAATACTACCACCCGGATACCAAGTCAGTGAGGAGTTCGATGCTACATACTGGGGTAAGGATGGAAAGTTCCCTGATAACCAGTACCCGGCCTACATTCAGGCCTTGAAAGGTGGAAAGGTGATTTCCATAGGTAGTCCCCACCGGAGTTATTGCGCTTTCACTAAGTATGATGGTGGTGAATTTGGCCTCTCGATCGGTGTTGAGTCGAAATTTGAGGATACTCAACAGGAGTTATACATGATGGCCGATGGTGAATGGAGATGGCATAGCATCTCGGATGATTTTAAGACGTGGATTGATTGATTTTTAAAAAAATTCAGTACACCACCCATAGACCCGGCCTTGTGCCGGGTTTTTTTATTTTTTAAAAAATAAATTCGTGATGCTTGCACGCACGTTAACAGAATTCATGTGATATCTCATGTGCGTTTCATGTGATATCTCATGTGCGTGCTATGTGCGCTGCAAACGCGTCAGACCAGTGCGTCTAAATAAAAAGAACACTGCGTCTAAATAAAAATCTTATAACACGTTGGGTTGGCACATTTCGGCGCACATGAAGCGCACATGAAATATCACATGAAACGCACATGAATTCGCACATGAAACCGGGGACCGATTTTCAGTCTCACGGACCTTGAAACGCACATTAATTTAGTTATATTCTTATACTTGATTCTAAAAAGAGAGATTAAATAATATATATTTAGAGAAGAGTATATATATATAAGAGTATTTTCTAAATTGTTCAAATCCCCGATTTTCATGTGCGTTTGTGCGGCTGAAAATAAAATATTTTCAACTGCATGCGGTGGAGTCAACATCCGAGCCGAGCAACCAGCAGCGATCACCAGAGCCGAGCAGCGTGGTGGCCCTCTAATCGATCGTAGAGGCCATCCGGTGGGAGATATCGGGCCATTCAGCCTGGCAAATAAAAATCAAGCGATCTGGGCCGGGCAGTCTATGGCGTGGTACTGGCATGGCGGCATCGGCATCGGCATCGGCATCGGCATCGGCATCGGCATCGGCATCGGCATCGGCATCGGCATCGGCATCATGGTCAATGGCACTGTCTTAAGGCATCACTACTCTAGTCTATGGCACTGATACTGGCATAGACATTGATAATGCTATAGACATTGCCAATACCATTGCCAATAGCATAGGGGTACCCCCAAATTTTGCACCTTGGTTCTCTGTGAGCCGTCCCAGAAGCGCGCTAACAGCTACCAGACAAACAATACTTGACCGAAAGACTCAATTAAGGTCTCCACTATCATAAATAATAGTTGAAATATCATTAGGGGTGCCGTATAAAATCTTATGAATTTAACAAAATCGCAAGCAGAGCTAGATTTAGAGAAACGGATATACTACGAGACAATGCCGGGTGGTGAGATCATTGCCTATGACATGCTCTCAGGAAAGAAAATAGGGCATTCTAGAGGCTTACAAGAGCTAATGGGTGGTGACACCACCAGGTGGAGTTACCATCAGTCAATAGTGGACAGAATGTGCGATGTGATGGTTGACATGAATCTGACGTTGAATGAAATATGTAAACGGCCTGAGTTTCCCAAGCTTTCTACGATCATGCGGTGGAAGAGAATCTTTCCTGAGGTTCAGCAACGGCTGGATGAAGCTTTAGCGGTGCAAGCTGAAGGGTACTATCACAGAATTGTACAAGACGTGGAAGTTAATGGGCTAAACAGAGATGAACTGGCAGAGGAGAAGCTGAGGTTTGATAAATTGAAGTATCTGGCTGGGGTGGCAAATCCGTATAAGTACGGAAATCGTACTATTCATAGCGGTGATGCAGCGGCACCGGTGCAATTTATAATATCGACGGGAATTAATAGAGACAATAACCAGGGTGGGGACAATGACGAAGGAAAGAGTGTTGAACGAGAGGAACGAGTGGGTGCAATTGAGTACAGCGGAGAGGATTGATCCACTAGTCGAGTTGAAAGAGAAATTTGCGATGTTGCAAAAGAAATATAGCACTTCAATTGATGAGAGGGGTGCATTAGTTGACAGAATTAACACGTTAAAAAGAGAAAATTCAGAATTGCAAGCAGCGAATAGTAAATTATTGGCAGAAGCGCAAGCGAAAAGTAAGAAAAAATAATGGAAGTTAAGCATATATCGACGGGATATAAGCCACAATATTGGCAGGGTGCCACACATTCGGAAATGAAGCGGTTTAATGTGCTAGTGCTACATAGGCGAGCGGGAAAAACAGTCTTTAGCATTAATGAGATGATTGATAAAGGGCTGAGAAACAATTTAAAGAACCCTAAATATGCGTACATAGCTCCAACTTACAAGCAAGCGAGCATCATAGCGTGGGATTACTTGCTTGACTATACGAAGAACTTGCCAGGGGTGGATGTTCACAAGAAGGATTTAGAGGTTACGATCCAGAGGCCTCCGCCGTGGGATGATAAAATATCGTATAGATTGTTGGGATCTGATAACCCTGATAGTTTGCGGGGGATTTACTTAGATGGAGCGGTGGTAGATGAGTTTGCTCAATGTGATCCAATAATATGGGGACAGATTCTGAGGCCTGCGCTGTCTGATAGAAAGGGGTGGTGTACATTCATCGGGACTCCGCATGGGAAGAACCACTTCTATGATAGATATATGAAGGCGGTGGCAAATCCCAACTGGTTTGCTAAGATATTACGGGCAGATGAGAGTGGGATCATACCGAGAGCTGAGTTGGAAGAGATGCGTGCTGATATGACTGAGGATGAATACGAGCAGGAAATGCTTTGTAATTTTTCATCGGCAGCACCAGGGGTGTATTATGGTAAGATCATGGCGCAACTGCGGAGGGATGGCAGGGTGCGGTCGGTTCCGTATGATCCTAGCGTGCCGGTGGATACGTTTTGGGATTTGGGGATAGGAGACAGTACGGCGATATGGTTCAGACAGCGGGTGGGAATCAACTGGCATTATATCGACTATTATGAGAAGAGTGGCGAGGGTTTGGAGCATTTTGTTAAGGAATTGAGGGATAGGCCCTATGCTTATGGTCGGCATGTGGTTCCGCATGATGCCGCTGCGAGGGATTTAAGTACGGGGATGACACGGCAGGAATTTCTGCGTAAACTAGGACTTAGGGTGGAGATTCAGAAGCGGCAAGCGATTGATGATCGGGTGCAGGCGACGAGGGTTATCCTTCCGAAGAGCTATTTTGATGAGGTTAAATGTCAGCGTGGGGTATCGGCACTTGAGGATTACCAGAAAGAATGGGATTCTAAGCTGATGATGTATAAGAATAAGCCTTTGCATAACTGGACATCTCACGGGTGCGATG
>JFJP01005334.1_pt1 | contig 40027 bp, 33 predicted proteins | sample 431651 | NCBI WGS metagenome assembly JFJP01 (sample SAMN02602958, study PRJNA72255) | Microbial mat metagenome, whole genome shotgun sequencing project. | biome: fresh water; feature: sink hole; material: water; isolation source: purple microbial (photo- and chemosynthetic) mats found in... | reverse complement strand
TTGACTTGTGAATACATCGGGTGTCCATGGAGCCGAACGCATGGGGTCAGGTCCAACTGCCATGGATAGACAACCACCCCAAATCATGAAAATAGCCGTCATAGCGGGCCACGACCCGCAATCCACCCCCCGGATTCATGGATCCCGGGTGCTGAAACCCCGGGCTCGATCCGGGGACGGGATGACAGCAGCGCATTTCCACGTTAACACGCCAACATGAAGTCAATTCGAGCCTGACCCGGGCCAGGCTTGATCTAAGTCACAGTATTGCGGCCGTCACCGCCGTGCCGATCACGCCATCAACTGCACATTGCCGCCGGCGGCGGTGGTGTTGATGGTGATGGTTTGCTCGGCGCAAAAGCGGACCAGGTAGTGCGGCCCGCCGGCTTTCGGGCCGGTGCCGCTTTGGCCTTCACCGCCAAATGGCTGCACGCCCACCACCGCACCGATCTGGTTGCGGTTGATATAAACGTTGCCAATGTGCGCGGCGCGCGCCAGCTGCTGCGCGCGGCTGTCGATGCGTGTCTGGATGCCGATGGTCAGGCCATAGCCCAGCGCGTTGATTTGCGCAATCACCGCCAGCGGGTCGCCGCTCCAGCGCACGATGTGCAGCACCGGGCCAAAGATCTCTTCTTTCAGGTCGCTGATGGCAGCCACCTCAAAGGCCTGTGGCGACATCAGATTTGCTACTTTTGATGTAGCTTCCAGCGCAGATGGGTATTGGGCTAAACCCCCACTTTCCTTATAAACCAGTGGCGGATCGGCCAGCACGTTGATGGCTTCTGATTTCAGCCGCGCGATGTGCCGCGCAATGCCGTCAAACGCCTCAGCGTCAATCACCGGGCCGACATCGGTGGCCAGGTCGGACGGGTCGCCACAGCGCAGTTCACGCGCCGCGCCGCTAATCATTTCAATGACGACGTCGGCTATTTCCGCATGCACGCACAGCAGCCGCAACGCCGAGCAGCGCTGCCCAGCACTTCTGAAGGCTGACTGCATGACCGCATCACACACCTGCTCGGGCAGGGCGGTGCTGTCCACCAGCATGGCGTTGATGCCGCCAGTCTCGGCAATCAGCGGGACGATCGGGCCGTCTTTGGCGGCCAGCGCGCGATTGATGGTCTTGGCCACGGCGGTTGAGCCGGTGAACACCACCCCGGCAATGCCTGGGGCCGCCACCAGCGCGGCACCCACCGTTTCGCCCGGGCCGTGCAACAGTTGCAACGCCCCCTCTGGCACGCCAGCGGCGTGCAGCAGTTTTACCGCCGCAAGCGCCACGCCCGGGGTTTGTTCGGCCGGTTTGGCCAGCACGCTGTTGCCAGTGGCCAGCGCCGCGGCAACCTGCCCGATAAAAATAGCCAGCGGAAAGTTCCATGGGCTGATGCACAGCCACGGCCCGCGTGGCCTCAGCGTCAATTCGTTACTCTCGCCGGTGATGCCTAGCAATTGACCACTTTCAAAGCCGGGCAAGGTCTGCGGCTGCATGATGCGCTCGGCCTGCGCGGCGTAGTAGCGCATGAAGTCAATCGCCTCGCGCACCTCGCTCACCGCATCGTTCCAGGTCTTGAACGCCTCGCGCACCAGCAGTGCGCAAAAGCGTGGCAGCTCGGCTTGCAGCGCATCGGCCGCCCGGCGCAACATCGCGGCCCGCTCAGCAACCGGCACTTTGCTCCATTGTTTGTAGCTTTCAGCGCTTGCTTCTATTGCGCTAGAGGCCAATTTGGCATCAAACTCTGGCACGGTTGGAACGGTGACACTGGCGTACGCCCCGAGCAGCGGGTCGCGCATGGCGGGCAGGGTCAGGTCTAGCCCGCAGCTGTTGGCGCGCTGCAGGCCAAACAGGTCGGGCGGCAGCGGCAGTGACGCGTGTGGCTCCAGCCGCAAGGGCGATATCAGCAGCTCGTTGATTGGCACGCGCTCATCAGCCAGCTGGTGGACGAATGACGAGTTGGCACCGTTTTCCAGCAAGCGTCGCACCAGGTAGGCCAGCAAATCCTTGTGCGCACCCACCGGCGCATAAACGCGGCAGGCCACCTGCGGATTTTTCAGCACTTCGCCATAAATGCCCTCGCCCATGCCGTGCAGGCGCTGCAATTCAAAGCGTGTGCCGGCGTGAAGCGTGTCGGCAGCGGCGGGCTGCTGTGGCGTGCTGTGCAAGCGGGGCTGGCTGGCCATCTGCAAAATCGCTGCCACGGTGGTGGCGTTGTGGGTGGCAAATTGCGGGTAGATGGCATCGGGTGCGTCCAGCAGTGCGCGGGCGCAGGCCAGGTAACACACGTCGGTGTGGTGCTTGTGGGTGAACACCGGATAGTGCGCCAAGCCCAGCTCTTGCGCGCGCTTGATTTCCGCGTCCCAGTACGCGCCTTTGACCAGCCGGCACATCAGCCGCAACCGGTAGCGCCGCGCCACGCCGATCACATGCGCCACCAGCCCCAGCGCCGTGGTCTGGTAGGACTGCATGGCCAGACCAAAGCCTCGCCACTGGGGGTAGTGCTGCGCCACCTGCTGCGCCAGCGCCTCAAAGACTTCGAGTGACAGCTCCAGCCGCTCCACCTCTTCGGCATCAATGGTGAGGTTGATGTTGGCCTGCGCGGCCTGCGCGCACAAGCCCCACACGCGCGGCACCAGCTCGGCCATCACCCGCGCAAGCTGCGCGGCCTCGTAGCGCGGGTGCAGCGCGCTAAGCTTGATAGATATACCATCATTTAGCTCGCAAGCCCTTTTTGTGTCTGCGCTGACAGCTATAGCTGAAATAGCACTCTGGTAGCTCGCCAGGTGCGCCAGTGCGTCGGCATCGGTGCGCGCACCTTCGCCCAGCATGTCGTAGCTGTAGCGCAACTGGGGGTTTTTGCGGCGCGCTGAATCGGCCTCTTTCAAACCCTCGGCGATGCTCTGGCCCAGCACAAACTGGCGGCCCAGCAATTGCACCGCGCGCAAAGTGGCAGCCACCACCGTGCGCGCCCCCAGTTTGGCAATCAGCCCGGGCGCGCTGGATGCCGCGCTGCCGGGCGCTGCAGGCAAAAAATGCTTGCTCATGGCAATGGCCGTGCTTGACAGCCTGGAGAGCACCTTGTCGCTGCTGCCTTCAAAGTCGGCCCGCCCCAGTTGGTCGGCGGTGAGCGCGATGGCGGTTTCGGCATCAGGCACGCGCAGCAGCGCTTCGGCCAGCCGCATCAGCGCCAGCCCTTCGGCGCTGGAGATCGGGTACTCCTTGAGCAGACTCTCCATCGCCCAAAATGGCGGCGGATTGTCGCGCACCGCCTGTATCCACGGCAGCGCCATGCGTGACAGCGCCGCCCAATCGAGCGACTCCTTGAGCGATGCCAGGCATTGCGAGACCCCACTGGCCTCGGGGCGATAAGGATTTTCCAGACGTTGTGAAAGCAGCATGAAGCACTCCAAAAGCAAACGAATGCACTATGTTCGTCGTTTCAAAACTTAATTTCTCACTGATTTTCTCGTAAATGGTAGTGATTTATTCTATGCAACAGTCTCGATCTCGGGGTTTATACGGGTGTCAACAACCGCGCTGCGCCGCTTGATAATGTTGCCATCATGTTGCTTCGCAGGCTACTCCCCTTTTTCAGACGCTGGCACGCGGCTTGGCTCGGGTGTGTGCTGCTTTGCAGCGGCATCGCACAAGCGACCATGGCGCTGCCGGCTGAAACGGCGCCACGCGTCATCAAGGTGGGGGTGTACGCCAATGCACCCAAGATTTTTCTGGACGAAAGCGGCCGGCTCAGCGGGATTTTTGGCGACCTGCTGCTGGCCATGGCCGAGCGTGAGCATTGGGCGCTCCAGCCCATTCGCTGCGAATGGCAGGACTGCCTGGACTCGTTGCAGTCCGGCGGCATCGACCTGATGCCCGATGTGGCATTTACCGACCAGCGCGGGCAAATGTTTGACTTTCCCAACACCGCCACCCTGCTGAGCTGGTCGCAGTTGTACAAACCGCGTGGTGTGGCCATCAACAGCATGCTCGACCTGGCTGGCAAGCGGGTGGCCGTGGTCACCGGTTCGGTGCAGGAGTCGGGACTGCGCAGCATGCTGCAGAGCTTTGGCGTCCAGGCCGAGCTGGTGCCGGTGGAGTCGTTCCAGGCGGGCTTTGAATTGACGGCTGCGCATCTGGCCGATGCCGTGGCCAGCAACCGCTTTTATGGCGACCTGCAGGCACCCAAATTCCAGCTGGAGCCCACCGCCGTGGTGTTTCAGCCGGCACAACTGTATTACGCCACGCCAAAGGGCAAGAACGCCGATTTGCTCAAGGCCATCGACCTGCACCTCAAGGCCTGGCAGGCGCAGGCGGACTCACCCTACACACAAGCCCTGGAGCATTGGCTGCGGGTACCCCAACCGTTTCGGGTACCGGTCTATCTGTGGTGGACGCTAGGCGCGACGGTGGCGCTGCTACTGCTGACGCTGCTGGCCATGCACTGGTTGCGCCGGCAGGTGGCGCTGCAAACCGCGCACCTGCACGCCAGTGAAAACCGGCTCAACACCATTCTTGACACTGTGGATGCCTTCATCTACATCAAAGACACCGACCTGCGCTACCAGTATGCCAACAGCCGGGTCTGCGCGCTGTTTGGCAAGCCTGCGGCCGAGGTCATCGGGCAAAGCGACAGCGCTTTTTTTGACAGCGCCACAGCCACCAAACTGCGCGTCAATGACCTGCGCGTCATTGAAAACGGCGAACGCGTTGAAGAAGAGGAAATCAACCGCAGCCCGGATGGCACTGCAGAAAACAGTTTTTTGACGGTCAAGCTGCCCTTGCGCCGTCCCGATGGCAGCATTTACGCCCTGTGTGGCATCTCCACCGACATCACCAAACGCAAGCAGTCCGAAGAAGCCATTCACCTGCTGGCGTTTTACGACCCGCTCACCGGCCTGCCCAACCGCCGCCTGCTGCAAGACCGGGTGCAACAGCAGCTCGGCAACATGCAGCGCCACCCGCAAGGGGCTGCCTTGCTGTTCATTGATGTGGACAATTTCAAGGACATCAACGACACGCAAGGTCACGCCGCCGGCGACACGCTGTTGTGCCAGGTGGCCAGCCGCATTGGCCACTGCATCCGCGCCCAGGACACGCTGGCGCGCCAGGGTGGCGACGAATTTGTGGTGATGCTCGCTGGGCTGCACACCTCCGCCTCCGAGGCCGCCGCGCAAACCTTGCACACGGCACAGAAGATCTTGACCCAGCTGCGCCAGCCCTACACGCTGGGCGGCCAGCCTTGCCAAAGCAGTGTCAGCATTGGCGTGGCCCTGATCGATGCCAGCACCAGCAGCAAAGACCATGCGCGCGAGGAGCTGTTCAAGCAGGCCGACCTGGCCATGTACCAGGCCAAGGCCGACGGCCGCAACACCTTGCGCTTTTTCAACCCCGCGATGCAGGCGCAGGTGATTGCCCGCACCTCGCTGGAAGCTGACTTGCAGCGTGCCCTGCAGGCGCAGGAGTTCGTTCTGCACTACCAGCCGCAGGTGGGCGACGGCGGGCAGACGCTGGGCTTTGAGGCGTTGGTGCGCTGGCAGCACCCGGTGCGCGGTCTGGTGCCGCCCAACGCCTTCATTGCCGCCGCCGAGACATGTGGCGCCATTCTGCCGCTGGGACGCTGGATTTTGACTTGCGCCTGCCAGCAACTGGTGGCCTGGGCCGCGCAGCCGACGCAGCGCCATTGGACGATTGCGGTGAACGTCAGCGCGCAGCAATTCAAGCAAAGTGATTTTGTCGCCCAGGTGCAGGCGGTGCTGACCGAGACCGGTGCCGACCCGACCCGGCTGGAACTGGAGCTGACCGAGAGCCAGCTGATTGACGATGTGGAAGGCGTGATCGCCAAAATGACCGCGCTAAAAAACCTCGGCGTGTACTTGTCGCTGGACGACTTTGGCACCGGTTATTCGTCGCTGAACATGCTCAAGCGGCTGCCGCTGGACCAACTCAAGATCGACCAATCGTTTGTCAAGGACATGCTAATTGACCCACAAGATGCCAGCATCATCCGCGCCATCATCACCATGGGCGACAGCCTGTCGCTCGATGTGATTGCTGAAGGCGTGGAGCGGCCCGAGCACCGCGATGCGCTGCTGGCCATGGGTTGCCACCACTTTCAGGGCTACCTGTTTGGCCGGCCGGCACCCCTGGCGCACACCTGACCGGCGGCACTCCCCACCATGCAAACCTTGCGTACTCGCACCTTGCCCTTGCTGCTGCGGCTGCTGCTGCCATTGGTGTTGCTGGTGGTGGTTGCCGGCAGCGTGCGCACCGCCTTGCTGTGGCGCGACCAGGTGCATGATGCCCAGCAAAATACCCGGAAATTTGTGACTGATTTCCAGAACCTGTATGGACCGCGCCTGGCTGAGCTGCAACAGCTGGGGCAATTGGCGGCACTGCAGGCCATTCTGGACCGGGCTGTGGCTGAGTACCCGCAAATTGCGCGCATTTCCTGGCACAGCGGCAGCGGTGACACACTGCAGGCGCACGGTGCCGCAGTGACATTGACAACACCCGCGTGGGTCGGCTGGTTGCAAGACATTGACGACATGCCCAATGCACTGCGTGACAGCACCCAAAGCTTCTCCGTCGCCAAGCCGGGGCTGGCGGCGGGCAGCCTGACGCTGACGATGAACGCGGTGCCCGAGATCAACCGCATCTGGCAGTCGGTGCGGGTGCAGATTGGCACCGTCACCGGCGTGTTGATCGTCCTGATTGCGCTGATTCCGCTGGCCCTGCTGAGCAGTCTGCGCGGCCTGACGCAGTTGAGCCGGGCAGCGCAGTTGCTGCCCAAGCAGCCTGACCTGCGCATCAGCCCGGCTGGCGCACGCGAGGTGCAGCAACTCGCCCACGCTTTCAATGCCATGGCCGACCAGTTGCAGCAGGCGCACATGCTGGCACAGCAGCAGCTGGCGCAAACCAGCTGGGTGGCAGCCCATGACGCGCTGACCGGCCTGCCCAACCGCAACCTGCTGGCCGACCGGTTGCAGCAGGCGCTGCACCGCTGTGAGCGGCATCAGGAACTGCTTGGCCTGTGCTTTATCGACCTGGACCACTTCAAGCCCATCAATGACCTTCACGGTCACAAAGTGGGCGACGAGGTGCTCAAGGCCGCCGCCGCACGCATGCAGGCTGAGCTGCGCGACACCGACACGCTGGCGCGCGTGGGCGGCGACGAGTTTGTGCTGCTACTGACCAGTCTGCAGGAACCGCTGGAGGCGTTGACCATCATCGAGCGCGTGCTGGTCACCCTGCGGCAACCGATCACAGTGGATCATGTGGTGGCCAAAATATCAGGCAGCGCCGGCCTGACGCTGCAACGGCCACCCGATGCCCTGGGCAGTGAGCGCATCCGCGATGCCGACCTGCTGCTGCGCCAGGCCGACCAGGCCATGTACCAGGCCAAGCAAGCCGGACGCGACTGTGTGCGGGTCTGGCAGTCTGAACAGGCCGAGGCCATCAACAGCCAACAACATTGGGTCGAGCGACTGAGCCGTGCCGCGCGCGACGGCGAACTGCGGCTGCACTACCAGCCCAAGGTGCATCTGACCTCGGGTGCGGTGGTCGGGCTCGAAGCCCTGGTGCGCTGGCAGCACCCCGAGCGCGGGCTGCTGCTGCCGCTCGAGTTTTTGCCGCTGGTGGAGAACACATCGGCCATTGTTGACATTGGCAACTGGGTGATGAATGAGGCGCTGCGCCAGATGAGCGAGTGGGTGCAGGCCGGTCACGGCTGGCCGGTCAGCATCAACGTGGCGGCGCGGCAGCTGATGCAAGCCGATTTCATTGCCTGCCTCAGCGCTGCGCTATTGCAATCGCCGCACGTCAAGCCGGACTGGCTGACCCTGGAGATTCTGGAAACCAGCGCACTCGACGATCTGGCGCAAGTGAGCGCCACCGTGCGCGACGCGCAGTCGCTGGGTGTGCATTGCTCGCTGGACGACTTTGGCACCGGCTACTCGTCCTTGAGCTACCTCAAGGAGCTGCCAGTGCACGAGATCAAGATCGACCAGAGTTTTGTGCGCGACATGCTTGACGACACCGGCGACCTGGCGCTGGTGGAAGGTGTCATCAGCCTGGGGCAAGTGTTTGGCCGCCAGATCGTTGCCGAAGGCATGGAAACGCCCGAGCACGGCGTGTTGCTGGTGCGACTGGGCTGCCCCGTGGCGCAGGGCTGGGCGATCGCCCGGCCGATGCCGGCTTCCGCAGTCACCGCCTGGGTAGCGGGCTTCAAGCCCAATCCGCTGTGGCAGCAGTGGGGCGATGTGCCTTGGGATCTGAATGACCTTCCTCTGCTGGTGGCGCGCCGCGACCACCTGAAATGGGTCGAGCATGTGATGGATGCACTGGAAGGCAAGCCACTGCGCCTGTCGCCCGATGAACTGGCGCTGCACACCCATTGTCGTTTTGGCCAGTGGTATCAGGGAGCGGGACGGCAACAGTATCGGCACTTGAGCGCTTTCAAGGCAATCCACCCGGTGCACCGCGAGGTACACCGGCTGGGCCGCGAGATCATCCGCCTGCAGGGTGCGGGCCAACTGCCGCAAGCGCAACTGGCCGCGCAGAGCCTGCTGACCTGCAAAACCCGCATGCTGCAGCACCTGGACCACCTGCAGCGCGAAGTGCTGACGCAAGACCATGGCTGACGCGTGCCACCCGTCGCTGGACCGCATCGACCAGAAAATCCTGCAAGCGCTGCAGCAAGACGGCCGCATCAGCAACCTCAAACTGGCTGAAGCCGTGGCCCTGTCACCCACCGCCGTGCTGGCGCGGGTGCAACGGCTCACCAAAGAAGGCGTGATCACAGGCTACGAAGTGCGCCTCGACGCCAACAAGCTGGGGGCCGGGCTGATGGTGTTTGTTGAGGTGCTGCTCGACAAAACCACCGCCGGCGTGTTGGAGGCCTTCAAGGCGGCCGTGCAGGTACGCCCCGAAATTCTGGAATGCCATATGGTGGCCGGTGGCTTTGACTACCTGCTGAAAACCCGCATGGCCGACATGAATGCCTACCGCGAATTTGCCGGCAGCGTACTGTGGCAACTGCCCGGCGTGCGCGAAACTCGCACCTACGCAGTGATGGAAGAGGTGAAAAACACCACCCAATTGCCGCTGAAATCTTGAAAAGGGGCGCTCTGGCACTGCCAGAGGATGGGCAACACCCGCCGGACTGTGCGCTGGCGAACCGACGTGCTTGGACGGCACAGGCACGCTCGGGCTTTCACCAGAAAGACACCATGAACCCGATCAAACTGATAGGTATTTTGCTGATTGCCGCCGGGGCACTGGGCCTGGCCTATGGTGGTTTCAGCTACCCCAAGGAAACCACCGCTCTGAAGCTGGGCACGCTGGAGCTCAAGGTGCAAGAGACAAAAACGGTGAGTGTGCCGTTGATTCTCAGTGGTGCTGCGATGGTGCTCGGCGTGTTTTTGCTGGTCTTCAACCGCAAGTGATACCGTCAACGCGCGTTGGCTTACAGCCAGCGCGCCCAGAGCTGCGCCAGCCACTCCTTGAGCTGGGACTGCAGCGGACGCTGTGGCCAGGTTTGCGGGTTGATGGCGCTGGAGGCGGCCATATCCCGGTCAAAAATGGCCAGCATTTGTGCGCCAAAATCCACACCGACAATGACGGCGTTGAGCTCGTCGTTGTCCGTGAAGCTGCGCCAGTCGAGGTTGGTTGAGCCGACGGTTGACCAGACCCCGTCAATCACGGCGGTCTTGGAATGCAGCAAGGCACCACCCCGCTCATAAATCCGCACACCGCCCGCCAGCAAGTTGGCGTAATGGGCACGCCCGGCATGCCATACCAGCGCCGAGTCGGAGTACCCTGGCAATATCAGCCGGACGTCCACGCCGCGCGCCACTGCATCCAATAGCGCCTTGATCAGCTGCGGATCAGGCACAAAATAGGCGTTGGTCAGGTACACCTGTTTTTCAGCATTGCCAATGGCCGACAGGAGCGTGAGGTAAATCAGGCTGTAAGGGTCGTCCGACGTGCTGCCAATGGCACGAATCATGTCTTTTCCCATCACCGACAAGGCCGGAAAATAGGTTTTGGCTGCCAGCGTCGGCCCATGCTGCTTGTTCCAAGTTTGCATAAACAACTGCTGCAATTCAGCCACCACCGGGCCCTCCAGCCGCAGGTCGGTGTCGCGCCAGGCAGCGGTTGTCGTTTTGGCCTTTTTGCTGCGCCGGATGATCGCGCCCGACGAATACACGCTGCTGATGTTGATGCCCCCCAGGAAAGCGATGCGCCCATCGACAATCAACAGCTTGCGATGGTCCCGGTTGTTGATCAACCATGTCCCGCGTGCCTGCAGCGGGTTGACCGGGTTGAACTCCAGCACGGCCACACCGGCTTGCGCCAACTGGTCAAAATACAGTCTTGGCGTATTGATGCCGCCGACGCTGTCATAAATCACATTGACCTGAACACCCCGGCGCTGCTGTGCCAACAGCTGGTCAGCAAACTGCTGCCCCACCGCGTCATCCTCGATGATGTAAGACTCCAGGTTGATATGGTCTTTGGCCTGTGAAATGGCCGCAAACATGGCCGCGTAGGTGGCCGGGCCGTCTTGCAGCAAAGTGGCCTTGTTGCCCACCGTCAGTGGGCTGCCGGTGATGGCCTGCTCCAGGGCAATCTGCTTTTCCAGAATATCCATGTCGCCAGACTTGCGCTTGAGTTCTGCCAGGATGGCAGCACTCTTGGTGCGCGACAGCGGGCCGAGCACACTGTCAAACTGCGCCGCCTGTGCGGTGTGGCGTTGCAGGATCGTCTGGGTGTCGGGCAACTCGGCACAGCCTGCCACGCTAAAAGCGGCCAGCGTCAACAGCACGAGGCATCGACGCGTCTGGTTGAGAAAATGCAGCATGATGAGTGTCTGGCAATGGGATGCGCAAGACTACTGACTCTGCCGGGGGATTTCGGTGCGCTGGCACACCGACGCGGTCAACCCGCCCGGACATCATCGCCGCAGCTGCTTGCATTCATCAGCAACGTCGCCTGACAGCCGCCGGTGGTAAGCCAATGCCCACGGGCATTTTCAACTTTGAAGGATGACCATGTCCCCGGATTCTGCCCCTCTGTCGGGTTCACTCGTGGTCGTCAGCGAGGACGACAGCCTTGGCGAGAGCCAACGCCAGGAAGCGCAGCTCATCGCCGGCGCGCTGCAAAAAGCCATCCTCAGCAGCGCCAATTTTTCCAGCATCGCCACCGATGCCAAGGGTGTCATCCAGATCTTTAACGTCGGGGCCGAGCGCATGCTGGGCTACGCAGCCGCAGATGTGGTCAACAAGATCACGCCGGCCGACATCTCTGACCCGCATGAACTGATCACCCGGGCCAGGGCCTTGAGCATCGAGCTTGAAACATCGATTGCGCCCGGCTTCGATGCCCTGGTGTTCAAGGCATCGCGCGGCATCGAAGACATTTATGAACTGACCTACATCCGCAAGGATGGCAGCCGTTTTCCCGCTGTCGTGTCGGTTACGGCCTTGCGCGACGAGCACAACGCCATCATTGGTTACCTGCTGATTGGCACCGACAACACGGTGCGAAAGCAGATTGAAGCCGAGCAAAAACTATTGGGCCAACGGCTGCGCGACCACCAGTTCTACACCCGCTCGCTGTTTGAGGCGAATATTGATGCGCTGATGACTACCGATCCGGCCGGCATCATCACCGATGTCAACAAGCAAATGGAATTCTTGACCAGTTGCACCCGCGATGAACTGATTGGCGCGCCATTCAAGAATTACTTCACCGATCCAGCACATGCTGAAGAAGCCATCATGTTGGTGCTGACCAAAAAGAAGGTCACCAACTACGAACTGACTGCACGCAACCGCGACGGCAAGGAGACCGTGGTGTCTTACAACGCGACCACCTTTTATGACCGCGACCGGCGGCTGCAAGGTGTTTTTGCCGCAGCGCGAGACATCACCGAGCGCAAACTGGCCGAAAAGCAGATTCTTGATCTGGCGCTGCACGACTCGCTGACCCGTCTGCCCAACCGGCGCTTGCTCATCGAACGCCTGACGCAAACCATGGCCGCCAGCATCCGCAGCAGTCGCTACAGCGCGCTGATGTTCATGGATCTGGACAACTTCAAACCCCTCAACGACACCCATGGTCATTACGCAGGTGACCTGCTACTGATCGAGGTGGCCAGGCGCATCAGCAGCTGCGTGCGCCAGATCGATGTGGTGGCGCGCTTTGGTGGCGATGAGTTTGTGGTGGTGCTGGGTGAACTCGACCCAGACCGGGCAGGTGCGACCGCACAGTCGCGCCTGGTTGCAGAAAAGCTGCTCGCCACGCTGGACAAACCCTATATCCTGACGCACAAACAGGAAGGCAAGGCAGAAATCACCATCGAGCACCATTGCACCACCAGCATTGGTGTGGTGATGTTTCGCGACCACGAAGGCAATCAGGACGACCTGCTGAAGTGGGCTGATGCAGTGATGTACCAGGCCAAAGAGGCCGGCGGAAATCAGATTCGCTACTACGAGGCCAATCTGAACCCGACCCCAGTCAAGGCTTGAACCCGAGCGCCTTCTTTACGCCGTCACACCCCCAATGAAAGATGCCCCGACATCCGATAGGCGAATGCGGGGCAACAAGCTCTTTGGCCTAAGCTCAGGCGCAAGTGGGTGTGATGCTGTGTCTTGGGGTTACCGCTAGTCAGAGGTCATAGCGATCACGTTCAAGGCCGTACGGCAATTTCGTTTCTGACGGACTTGACATTGGACACACCACGGGCAATGCGTTCAGCTTCGTTCTTCTCAGTGGCGCTTTTTGCAAAGCCCGACAGCATCACAACACCATTGAGGGTTTCGACACTGATCGAGGTGGCGCTAACCAGCTTGCTCTCGGCCATGCGCGCCTTGACCAGAGTAGAAATGCCAACGTCGTCAACGTAGGCGCCGACAGTTTCCTGACCGCGACTGACCGCACATCCGGTGGATGCGAGCAACACGATGGCAGTCATGGCAGCAACAAGGGTGGTTCGAATAAACATAGTGAAACTCCAGTGAATATGGATGGTGAAAGCCCCACCACCTTTGGGCGATCAACCGGGGATTTCCCAGTCTGATGAATGGACTGTAAAAGTTGCCTCAATCCTTGTCGGTGCGCTGGCGCACGCAGCTGGCTGATATGGGGATCACAAAGCAGGTCTTGGCTGGCAGCTCAGTCCACTGCAGCCAATCGCCGGGTTCCAGCAGCGTGGCCTGGCGCTCGGCAGCCGCTTGCAATGCCATCTCATGGGAGGCGCGCAGCAAAACAAAGTGCATGCTGCGCACGCCGCGGTTCAGCGTCAGCTCGGCCTGTGACCAGTGGCCCGGCAGGCAGGGGTTGAACATCAGCGTGCGAGCGCGCTGCGTCAGGCCAAAGATCGATTCGATCGCGGCCCGGTGCATCCAGGCCGCCGCCCCGGTGTACCAGCTCCAGCCGCCGCGCCCGACATACGGTGGCTGGCTGTACACATCGGCCGCCATCACATACGGCTCCAGCCCATACACCGGTCCACGCGTCGGGTGGCTGGCCCGGTGTGCCGGACTCAGGTAGGTGAAATACCGGTAAACGCGATCACCCGCCAGCTCGGCTTGCATGGGTGCGTCCACGGCAGTCGTGCCATCAACCGGCGCGTCCGGCTGGCATCTTGCCAGTTCAGCTTGCGCCATCAGCGCCCAAATGCCGGCGTGGGTGTATTGGCCGCCGTTTTCCCGCACGCCTGGCGGGTAGGCCTGAATGTAGCCGGCGCTAGGCACCGCGTTCACCAGCGGTGGGTCCAGCAGCTTGATCAGTCCGGCCACCGGGTCCACCAGGTGAGACTCCACCGCGGCCATGGCCTGGTGCATCAAGGCCGGTGGTGCCGCCTGCGACAGCACCGCCCAGGCCTGCGCAATCAGGTCGATGCGCCCCTCAGCGCAGGCGCTGGACCCGAGCGCCTGGCCATCGTCAAAAAAAGCACGCTTGAACCACGCGCCATCCCACGCCACGCCCGCGAGATTTTCTTTCCAGCCCAGCGCCGCCTGCTCCCAGCGCTGCGCGCGAAGCCCATCACCGCGGGCGTGGGCAACCGGTGCAAAGTCACTGATCAGCCGACACAAAAACCAGCCCAGCCAGACCGATTCGCCCCGACCCTGGTGCCCCACCCGGTTCATGCCGTCGTTCCAGTCGCCGCTGCCCATCAGCGGCAAGCCGTGGGTGCCGGTGCGCAAACTGCGGTCGATGGCGCGCGCGGCGTGCTCGTACACCGAGGCCTGCTGCGGCGTGATACTGGGCGTGTAGTAGGCATCTTCAGCCCCTTCGGGAATGGCGGCACCGTCGAGAAACGCCACCGGCTCGTCCAGCAAGCTGGCATCCCCCGTGGCTTGCAGGTAGTGCGCACAGGCGACCGCCAGCCACAGCAAATCGTCAGAAAAATGCGTCCGCACGCCACCCCCCAGCGGCGCGTGCCACCAGTGCTGCACATCGCCCTGCATAAACTGCCGCCCGGCGTGGCGCACCACCTGTTGGCGCAGCAGCTCGGGCTTGGCCCACGCCAGTGCCATCACATCCTGTAGTTGATCGCGAAAGCCAGTGGCACCCCCGGCCTGGTAAAAGCCGGACTTGGCCCACACCCGGCACGACAAGGTCTGGTACAGCAACCAGCGGTTGACCAAAGCATCAAGCAACGGATCGGGTGTTTTCACCGTAGTGGCACCCAGCAACTGCTGCCAGTCCGCTTGAACCTGGGACAGCCGTTCGCCGGGTGCACTCAACGCGGCCTGGGCCAGCAGCACGCGGGCAGCACTGGCGCTGGCGGCGTAACCCAGCAAAAAGGTGCGCTCTACCGAATGGCCAGCGGCCAAGGTTAGCCGAATCGACAGCGCAGCGCAGGGGTCCAGCCCGTCACCGCTGCGCTGACCGAAATGGTCGGGCAGCACCAGCAACCCGCGTGCGTCAAAACACTCGCGCCGGTCGCAGGTCCAGTCGTCATGATCGAGTGGGCTGTCGGCCACACCCAAAAAGGCCGTGCCGTCGCCAAACCCGGCCGCACGCTCGCGCTGGGTGCACAGCAAGGCGAGCAGCGATGGCGAGCTGGCAGACAAAAGCACCGGCTGGTGCCAGCAGGCAGTGCGTGCAGTGCCACGGTCCGACCGGTTGGCCCCCATCAGCCACTCCAGCATGCCAATGGCACGCAGGTGCAGCGGCTTGTGGCCATGATTGACCAGCCTCAGGTGCACTTGTTTGACTGCAGTCTGACCATCAACGCACCAGGTCGCGGTGACTTCCAGCTCGGCTTTGCGGTGGTGGATGCTGGTAAAGCCCTGTCCATGCGTCACCCGGTAGTTCAGACTTTCATCCATGCCGCAGCCCGGGGCCACTGACCAGACCGCTTTGGTGCGGGTGTTTTGCAGCAAAAACCACTCGCTGGCCGGATCAGTCACCGGGTCATTCGACCAGCCGGTGAGCTGATTCAGACGGCTGTTGCTGGCCCAGGTGTAGCCGCCACCAGCCTCCGTGAGCAGTGCCCCAAAGTCAGGATTGGCCAACACATTGATCCACGGCCGCAACGGACGCCGGCTGGCGCTGACGTCAAAGGCAAAGTCGGCCGCATCACCGATGAATTCGCCAACGGTCGTGCTGGCGGGTTGACTGCGCCAGGTGCTGCTGGCCAGCGCACTGGTCGAGGTGTCAAGCCGTCGCTCCAGCGCCTGCTCGTGCAGCGCCGTCCACTCCTGCACATGGTACGTCAAGGGTCGTCCGTCGGCGTGCAGCACGACGCGGGCCAGGCTGTGCAAGGTGTTGAGTTCGTCGTGCGACAGCTCGCTGGCGCGCAGCAAATGAAAACCGGCGATGGCGATGCCACCTTTGGCCACCACATCGGCAGCGTGGCGGTCACGCAGCGCCGCAATCGCGTGGTTCAGTTCCATCAGGTAAGAGTCGGGTTCGGCATTCACCACCACCAGATCACAGGCAATATTGCCCCATAGCCAGAGACTCTGCGCCTGCGACAGCGCGCGCAGCAAGCCCAGCCCCTGCGTGACCCCGGCCAGCACCAGCAAGATCGGTCGATCGCCTGAAATGTCAAAACGCCACAATAACCTGCGGTCACACACTTCTGCGGCGGCGCTTTCGGGTCGCACGGCGCGCGCTTGCGGGCGGCTCAGACTCAACACCAACGCACTGGTCAGTGTCTGCATGGTGGCGAAATTCTCGGCGCTGATGCGCAGCGTGCGCAGGCGGATGCCGGCCAGCGTGGCCGACATCAGCGAGGCTCGTTGCACGTTGCCAACCTGGCGGTATTTGTCGATCACGGCGCGCAGGGCATCGGCGCTTTGCGATGCCGCCGTGGCAAAGGTAATCCGTGCCTTGCCATGCGGGGCGATGCGCAGGGTCACGGCCAACGCGCACACCGGGTCGAGCCCAGTCGTCAGCGCCACACCCGCATCACCCGGCATACCCGGTGCCAGCTGCAGGTCGGCCAGCGGCTGGTCGGGTCCCCGGTTGCGACCCAGCCAGCGCTGGCGGTCGGTGGTCAGGCGTACCTGGGTGAGCTGGGTGCTGGTTTCGGTCAAAAAGTGCGCCATCTTGAGCGCCGCCTCCGATGCAAGCCGCGGCTTGCGCGCAAACCACAGCGCCTGATGCGAGGGCAGCCACTGCGACACCACAAACAGATTGGCAAACGCCGGGTGCGCCTCATCGGCGCGTGCCTCAGACAGCGTCACCTCAAACGCCGAGGTCAATTCAACATTCAGCGTGCGCTCACTCAGGTTGCGAATCTCCACCTGGCGAAACTCGATGTCGTCCTCAGGGCTGACCCACACGGTGGTGTGCGCCTGCAACTCATCCCACTCGGCATCAAAACACACGCGATCGGCGTGGAACACACTCTTGTAATGGGCTGCGGCATCGGGCGCCGGGTGCTGGGTGATGGAGCACGGCACGGGCTGGCGGTCCCAGCGCAGGTAAAAAAAGCTGCCATGCGCATCACGCAGCGCGTCGTCGCGCCAGCGGGTGATGCCGGTCTGCTCCAGGCAGCTGCGGCCAGCGCCGTTGGCACGCAACAGCACACTGTAGTGACCATTGGACAGCACATGGGTCGGCTCCACCCCAACGCTGCCGGGCAACACCTCGCGCAGCATGCCAGGGCTATGCAGCCGCTGCAACGGCGACGGCAGTGGTTCAGGTGGCATCGTCAGGCCGGAGACTTCGCGCGGCACCCGCTCATGCAGCAGTGACGACACCGCCTGCACATGTGCATTGGCCATGCCCCAGCGCTGCGCCGGGCCACCCAGCAATACGTTGGCCAGCGCCACGATCGTCATGCCCTGGTGGTGCGCCATGAACGTATTCACGCATGAAAACGCTTCGTTGCCGGTGCGCCGGACATCGGTGTAGTCCAATGCCTCGATAAAGCCATAGCGACCGCGCGCGCCAAGCCGTTCCAGCGCGCCGTAGTTCAAGGCAGCGCTGTGCGGGGCCAGCTGCGCCGCCAGGGCACTGGCGTAAGGGGCGATCACCAGTTCGTCGGGTGGCGTGCGGCGCAACGCCAGCCGTGGCACCCCTTGCGGGGCATACTGGTAGGCCAGGCTGTGGTCGCTGGCGGCGTAGGCTGACTCCGAAATGCCCCACGGCACCCCTTGCGCGGCGGCAAACGCCTGCTGCTCGCGCAATGCGGCCTGACAGGCACCGCTCAGCACGCTGCCATAGGGCTCCACCAGCACCAGGCTGGGCATCAGATACTCAAACATCGAGCCAGTCCACGAGCGCAGACCCACATCAGCACCCACGGCAAAAAACGCCCGCCCAAGCGCTGCCCAATGGCGCACCGGCACATCGCCCCGGGCAATGCTCAGCAGGCTGGTCAGGCGCGATTCAGAGGCCAGCAAGTCATAAAACCCGGCATCGCGCTGGCGCTCGGCGACGCGGTAGCCAATGTGAAACAGGTGCCGCTTGCTGCTGTACAGAAAACCGAACTCCGCCTGCCAGGCCAGGTCGTCAAAGGCCCGCGCCAGCGCCAGCAGTCGCTGCTGTGACTCCAGGATGGACGCCGCTCCATCCCGGCGCACGGAGCGCCGGGTGGTCCGGTGGTCAGCCAGCAGCCATTGCAGTTCAGCGCGTTGGGTCGGACTCAGCCGACGGCGCTGCGCCAGCAACGGTGTCAGCCGCAGGCGGCCTGCGGCCAGCGCCTGACTGCAGGCCTGGCCATCCAGCGGTGCTTGCGCCAGTTCAAGACAAGCCTGCGCCAGTGCCAGCAAATGCGCGCTCAGATTGCCACTGTCCACCGTGGAGACGTACATGGGCAGCAGCGCAGCACCGCTCTGCGTGTCGTACCAGTTCAAGAAGTGACCCCGGTAGCGCTCCAGCTTGTGCAGCGAGGCCAGCGTCGCCTCCAGTCGCGCCAGCAGGTCCTGCGTGCCAATCCAGCCAAATTGGCGTGCACACGCCACACTCAGCAGGTACAGGCCAATGTTGGTCGGCGAGGTGCGATGCGCCAGCATATCTTGCGGTGTGGTTTGCAGATTGTCGGGTGGCAGGTGCAGATCGGCTGGACCCACACAGCGCTCAAACAGGCGCCAGGTGTCGCGGGCAATGCCCGCCAGATAGGTGGCATCGGCCGCGGGCAGCTGCGCCTGTGCACTCACCGGGCAGGCCCGGCTGACCCACCAGGTCCATAGCGGGGAGGCGGCCCACAGCAGGCATAGGCCCAGGCTCAGCCAAGGCGTTGGGCTGACCCACAACAGCCCCCCCAGTAGCACCAGCGCCAGCACCGGCTCGATGGCGTGTTGGCGTGCCACATCGGCCAGCCTTGATTTGGCCTGCGCCTGGGCCGACGCGGCGGTGGTCCATTGCAGCAGGTGGCGGTGGCTGACTGCCATGCGGTACAGCGCGCGCCCGATGGCGTCAAGGTTCATGCGCGACTGCTGCAGCAACTGCGCCAGCAGCCACAGGCCACCCCACAGCGCGCGCAGCAGGTCCACCAGGGCTTCGCGGTAAAAATGGCGCAGCGCAATGCCGTCGCGGCTGGGCGAAAAGCCGGCCACGGACCCCATCAGCGGCCCGGCAGAAAACGCCGTCATCACCAGCAGCAAGGCCACCCACGGCGACATCAGGCCCGCCAGTGCCAGCAGCAGCAACCCCAGCGACATCGGTGCGACCAGTGAGCGACGCAGGTTGTCCAGCATTTTCCACAGACTCAAACCGTTCAGGCCAAACTGCTTGGGCCGCAACAACAAGGGCAACAGCTGCCAGTCACCACGCGTCCAGCGGTGAATGCGCGATGCCGCCACGTCAGCATGAAACGGCGCCTCTTCAATGACCGAAATGTCGGTCACGGTGGCGCAGCGGGCAATGCTGCCCTCCAGCAGATCGTGACTCAAGATCTGCCCTTCAGGCAGGCGGCCCGACAGCACGGCGTGCAAGGCCTGCACGTTGAGCAGCCCCTTGCCGGTGAAAGTGCCCTCGGAAAACAGGTCTTGATACACCTCAGAGCTGGTCGCGCTGTAGGGGTCAATGCCACACTGGCCGGCAAACAGCCAGTGGTACAAGGTCAATTCCTTGCGCGCTGGCAAGGGTGTCGCCACCCGTGGCTGCAAGATGCCATAGCCGGCGATCACGGTGGTGCCGCTGCTGTCAAGCTGCGGCTGGTTTTGTGGGTGCGCCGCCACGCCCACCAACGCCCGCAGGCAACCCGGGGGCAGCTCGGTGTCGCTGTCCAGGGTGACGATGTAGCGTATGCCCGCTGCCACGCGGGACGATTCGCCCAGGTCCAGAAACGGTGAATCTTTGCCGGTGGCCAGCAGCTTGACCAGCATGTCGAGTTTGCCGCGCTTGCGCTCCCAGCCAATCCAGCGCTGTTCGGTCTGACTGAACTGGCGCGCGCGGTGCAGCACAATGAAGCGCGGTGCCGCAATTGGTGCATCTGCCGTCTGCGGGTGACGTCCATTGAGTGCCTGCACCTGCGCCACCGCAGCGGCCAGGACACTGGCATCGGTAGGCGTTGTTGCTGTGTCAGCATCACCCCAGTCGCTCAGCAGCGCAAACTGGGTTTGCGCTTCCGGATTGGCCAGGTAGTGCAGATGCAGGCGATGCACCAAGTCACTGGCCGCAGCCGGCCCGGTCAACATGCCCGGAATCACCACCATCACCCGATGGTCCGCCGGTATGCCCTGGCGCAGGGCCAGGCGCGGCAAATGCCGCGGCCGCACAGACTCACTGATGAGCCGGTTGATGACGGCCACCACCGCCTCGGAGACCGGAAAAACTGCCAGAACCGCCAGCAGCAAGGTCAGCCCCCCGGGCAAGTCAGGGCTGTGGCGCAGCAGCAGATACAACACCGCGCCCAGGGCAATGAGCAAGATACCCAGATACAGCGCCAGCGCCAGCCGCTGCCTGACCAGCAGCAGTAGCCGCGCCACCCGCGCATTGAGCCCCAGCGCCTGCAGCAGCTCGGGTTGCCCCTTGCCACACAACCAGTGGGCCGCCACCGCGTGCAATGCACCGTCCGGGCCGGGCTGCGCCATGCGCTGCAACAGCAGCTGTGCCACGTGTACCTCGGTCTGGCCGCACTTTTTGGCCAGCCGCTCAATGGCATGCAAGCTCTGGTCGCGGGTGATGGTGTCTTCGGCTTCAAACACGGCCGAACTCAACATGCGCCGCATCAAGGCACTGGCGCGGGCAATGATGTCTGGCCAATCGGCATCGCCAATGGCACGCAGCGAGGTGATGGCGTTGCTCACGCTCAGGTTGTCAGCGGCCTGATCCACCGCTTGCCGAGCTTGCATGGTGGCCAGATCTGGCAAGGCCTGCGTCAACCAGGTAGCGAACCCGGCAAGCGCATCGGCATCCCCTGCGCTGCGGCGATCTTGCAGCCGCTGCGCCATCTGCACCAGAAAAACCGGCCCGACTCCGCGCTGCTGCAGCAGCGCCAGCAATTCATCGAGCGCATCGACGTCATAGCCGTCGATGTTGTCAAAGCACAGGTTGGCCGCTTCGCGCGCGGCCTTGTTGGTGGCAATGCGTTCGGCCAGGCGGCGCAGGTTTTCGATCAGCAGCACCCGCAAGGTGGTGGGCAAGGCCCACATTTCGCTCAGATTGAGCGGGCGGACTTCCTCGTAAGCGCTCAGATACTGCACCAGCAGCGACTCGTCAAAAGCACCGTCGGTATGCGCCACAAACGCCCAGGCCACACCGTAAACACGCGGCAAGCCCGCCAGCGGTTCGTCCACCAGCATCGGCAAGGCGGCAAAATAGCTGCGCGGCAAACCCTCCTTGATTTCCTTGAGCTGTGCCTCGACCAGATGGAAGTTGTCCAGCAGCCACTCGGCTGCCGGACTGATGTCATAGCCCGTGCGGGCCTGCACGCCAATGTAGTGGTGGGCTTGGCGCAACACGGCAATGTTGTCCTTGATGCGCGGGAAAAAGTTGGATGCCCGCGACGAGCCGGTGGCCCGGTGCGTGGCACCCAGGCTGCGGCCATGCTGGGCAAAGCGTTGCGGCCCAAAAATTTCCGAGCGAATGGGCACCTGCACCGCGCCACCGGCCCCATCGAGCATCTGGCACAGGGCCGTCGGTGCGTCGGGAAGCAGGCTGTGTAATTTGAGCCGCATCCGGCACCCTAGATCAGCCAGCCAATCAGCAGTGCGACGACCAGCATGGTCGTGACAAAGCGTGCTGCCACAAAACCGTGCAAATCGCCGGCCAGGCGATGCAGGGTAAACCAGTGCCGGTGTGTGCGCTGGCAGCTGCCCAGGTGCTCACCCAGGATACCGGTGTCAAGCGACGCCGCACCCAGCCGGACGCCGGTCGCGGTGATGCCCGCCATGCCGAACAGGTTCAGGCGGGCAGAGGTGGAAAGAGTGGCCGGGGAAATCGTCATGTTGTTCTCCATAAGTGCTTGCAACCCTTGACCAGGGAAGGCGGATGCCAGCGCAAGGCTGGTGGTACTGAGTCTGGTGCGTGATGCGTCGCCACCGGGGGGACGCATTGCATCGGCAAGTGTGGCGGGCAGGAACTGCGGGGTCTGTGCGTTTGCGAACATAGTTGCCCGCCGCCCTGCCCTCACGCCGTATTCTTATGAAAAATCAGGCTGCAGCCGATATGGGTAAAGCGCTACCAGCTATATAACAAATAGCATAAAAGGAAATCGCCTTGGTTCGCAAGCGTACAGACCGCCTGGCTGCGTCGTCCTATCGTTAGGTTCTTGTTCTGGAGACCTGATGTCAAACTCACTCAACCCTCAAAGCCCGGCATCCTCACCACGCGAGCAGGCTTGGCCGTCATGGACCGCTTTGCCCGTCCAGCTGACCGAGGCGACGCTGTCCTGGCGATCCGACCAGCAATTCATTGCCATGCTCAACGCTTTTCGCGCCAGCGGCGGACTGTCGCGCGCTGAAGGGTTGGCTGTCATGTTCCGGGCCTGCGCCAGCACGGAGTTGACCACCCTGGCAGAAAACATCATCAAGAGGAAAGTGGTCAGTCTGGAGTGGCAAGCAAAAATCTGGCTGCCATTGTTCCAGTTCAACCTGGTCGATATGACGTTGCGGCCCGCAGTCTCCGAGGCGCTGCTGGAACTGGTCACGGTGTATGACGACTGGGATGTTGCTCACTGGTTTTCGCTGCCCAACCCCTGGCTGGCAGACGGTACGCCGGCCGATACGCTGCTCAGCGACGCGCCTGCCGTGCTGAATGCCGCCCGCGCTGAACGTTATGTGTTGGCCAGCTAGCCACTAATGCTATAAATAAACTAGCATGCTACGAAGTATCCAATTGAGCTACAGCCTGAAATCACCTAAAAGCCATAGCAGTGGCCGCGTTCCTGGGTCAGCTGCGCTGGCGAGGTGGCAGGGCAGCATTGGCAGCGGCTTGCTGGTGCTGCTGTGCGGCTGCGCGTCTGTGTCACCCGCACCCACGGCACCGCTCGGATTTGACATCCCGACGCTGTGGTCCGGCCAAGAGGGGTCGGCGCAGGTCGGTGGTGCTGCGCTGGTGAACTGGTGGCAGCGCTTTGACGATGCGCTGCTGAGCAGTCTGGTCAACCAGGCCTTGCTGGCCAACACCAGCGTGCGCGGTGCGCAGGCGGCGCTGCAACAGGCCCGCGCACTGCGCGATGTGGCCGATGCTGCGCTATGGCCGGTGGTGGCGGGCTCCGCTTCGGCGCAGCGCAGCCGCAATGGCGACAGCACCGGTAACCACTTTCAGGCCGGACTGGATGCCAGTTGGGAGTTAGATGTTTTTGGTGGCAGCCGTGCCGGTGCAAACGCGATGCAAGCGACTGCCCAGGCCAGCGCCGCCACGTTGGGCGCGGTGCAGGTGTCGTTGGCAGCCGAGGTGGTGCTGGACTACATTGCGCTGCGCAGCACGCAGGAGCGCCTGGCGATTGCCCAAGCCAATCTGGCCAGCCAGAACGAGACGCTGCAACTCACCCAGTGGCGCTGGCAGGCCGGTTTGGTAACTTCGCTGGAGACGCAGCAGGCGCGCGCCTCAGTCGAGCAAACCGCCGCGCTCATTCCTGCACTGCAAAGCGCGTTGGCACAAAGCGGCCATGCGCTGAGCGTCTTGACCGGCCAGCCCCCCGACAGCCTGACCCGCGTGCTGGCGCCGCCGGGTCCGCTGCCGCAGGTGGTCAGCACATTGGCCTTGTCGTTTCCGGCTGACACCCTGCGCCAGCGCAGTGACGTACGCGCCGCAGAATTTCAAGTGGTGGCAGCGGCAGCCCGCGTGGCGCAGGCCGATGCGGCACGCCTGCCCAGCTTCAAGCTCGGTGGTTCGCTGGGTTTGAGCGCCCTGACTGCAGGTGCGCTGACCAATGGCGCGTCGATGGCAGCAGCCCTGCTGGCGAGCATGTCATTGCCGGTGTTTGACGCTGGTGCCAACCAGGCCCAGCTGCGCGCGCAACAGGCAGCACTAGCCCAGGCCAACAGCACCTATCAAGCCACGGTGCTGACCGCCCTGACCGAGGTGGAAGACGCGCTGGTGGCGCTGCGCAGCGACCAGACGCGTCTGCTGCGGCTGACCAACGCCCATGACGCGGCCGACATCGCCGCCCGGCTGGCCAGCCAGCGCTACAGCAGCGGACTGATCGACTTTCAGGTGGTGCTGGAAACCCAACGCACCCGCCTGGGCAGCCAGGACGGCCTGGCCAGCGCCCGCGCCAGCGTCAGCAGCGACCACGTGCGCCTGTTCAAGGCCCTGGGCGGTGGCTGGCTGCCTGAAGGCAGCGACACGCTGCCGACACCCGTCACCGAACATAACCGGACACCCGATTCATGAGCCCCCAAAAAAACAATACTTCTGTGTCAGCCCAGCCTGTAGCGCCAGTGCCGACTCCAACCGCGCCAGCCACTGGCGCACCGGCAAGCCACGACGTTGACCCGGCCACTTTGCTCGATGAGCCGGACAAGCCGGTCTGGTACCGCCGCCCTATCCTGTGGGTCGGCGTGCTGGCGCTGCTGCTGGCGGGCGCTGGCCTGTGGTGGTGGCAGGCACGCCAGGCCGCCAACGCCGCCCCAAGCTACAGCACGCAGCCAGCAGCGCGCGGTGACCTGACGCTGACGGTGATTGCCAACGGCACCCTGCAACCGACCCGCACCATCAACATTGGCAGCGAGCTGTCTGGCACCGTGCTCAAGGTCAATGTGGACGTGAACGACGCGATCAAAAAAGGCCAGGTGCTGGTGGTGCTCGATACCGCCAAGCTGGGTGACCAGATCCTGCGCTCGGAGGCCGCCGTGGCGGCCGCCAACGCGCGGGTCGAGCAGGCCCAGGCCACCGTCGAAGAATCCGCTGCCAGCCTGGCGCGCTTTGAGGCTGTGGCTCGCCTGTCTGGCGGCAAGGTGCCCTCGGTGGCCGAACTCGACGGTGCCCGCGCCGCCCACAAGCGCGCCATCGCCGACGCCGCCAGTGCCCGTGCCAGCGTGCGTGACGCGCTGGCGGCACTCTCCACGGACAGGATCAATCTGTCCAAAGCCTCGATCGCTGCGCCGGCGGATGGCATCGTGCTGACCCGTACGGTCGATCCCGGCAATGCCGTGGCCGCCTCGCTGCAAGCCGTGACACTGTTTACCGTGGCCGAAAACCTGAGCAAATTACGCCTGTGGGTGTATGTGGACGAAGCCGACGTGGGTGCGGTCAAGGTGGGGCAGACCGCCACCTTCACCGTCAGCGCTTACCTGGCGCGCAAGTTTCCGGCGCGCATCACCCGCGTGGGTTTTGGTTCGACCATCACCGACAACGTGGTGACCTACCTGACTTATCTGGATGTCGATAACGCCGACCTGAACCTGCGCCCGGGCATGACGGCCACCGCCTCCATCACCGCCGCCACCCGCAGCAACGTGCTGCTGGTGCCCAACACGGCGCTGCGCTTTTCTCCCACCGTGGCCAGTGCCGATGCCAAGGCCAAGGCCAGCGTGTTTGCCAGCATGGGGCCGCGCATGCCGGGGGCCAATCGCAAATCGGCAGCTGCCGGTGCCAGCACGGCGGCGGCCAAACAGGTCTGGGTGCTGCCGCAAGACGGGACACCGGTGGCCGTGGCCGTCACGCCCGGCATCAGCGATGGTCACATGACCGAAATCACCGGTGGCGACCTGCAAGCCGGCATGCTGGTCATTACCGACCAAAAAACGGGCGCGGCCAAATGACCTCCCCACGCAAAGCGTTCGCCGCCACCGGGAAGGCTGGCAAGCCCTTGACCACCACGGCGGTGCCGCATGACTGACACCCTGATCCAGTTGCGCGGCGTGACCAAGCGCTACGGCAGCGGTGCGTCTGAACTGATGGCGCTCAAGGGCATTGACCTGAGCATCGCAGCGGGCGAGTTTGTCGCCATCATGGGCCCCAGCGGCTCAGGCAAATCCACCGCCATGAACATCCTGGGTTGCCTGGACACCCCCACCGGCGGTCAGTACCTGTTCAAGGGGGCGCATGTAGAAAAACTGACGCGTGACCAGCGCGCGCGCTTGCGCCGGCGCTATCTGGGTTTTGTGTTTCAGGGCTTCAACCTGCTGGCGCGCACCTCGGCGCAGGAAAACGTTGAGCTGCCGCTGCTGTACCGGGGTGACAGCGCCAGCGTGCGCCGCATCGCCGCAACCAAAGCGCTGCAGTCGGTGGGCCTGGGGGGCTGGGAGCAGCACACCCCGGCCGAGTTGTCGGGTGGGCAGCAGCAGCGCGTGGCCATTGCGCGCGCCATCGTCACGACGCCGGCGGTGGTGCTGGCCGACGAGCCCACTGGCAACCTCGACACCCAGCGCAGCCACGAGATCATGGGACTGCTGCTGGCGCTCAACCGCGACCAGGGCATTACCGTGCTGATGGTCACGCACGAACCCGACATGGCGGCCTACGCCCGGCGTCTGGTGCGCTTTGTCGATGGCCGGCTGGCCCGCGACGAAATCAACCCCGACCCGATCACCGCCGCACCCGCCGGGCTGGAAGCTGAAGAGGCCGTCTGATGCTGTACAGCGTGTTCATGCTCGCCCTGCGCTCGGTTCAGCGCAATGTGTTGCGCTCGTTTTTGACCATCCTGGGCATCGTGATTGGGGTCAGCGCGGTGATCACCATGGTGACGCTGGGCAATGGTGCCACGCAGGCCATCGAGTCGCAAATCACCAGCCTGGGTACCAACCTGCTGATGGTGTCGCCGGGGCAGCGCGGGCCGGGCGGCAGTGGCCCTGGCGGCGGTGGGGGCGTGCCGCTGTTCACCGAGGCCGACGCACTGGCAGTGGCCTCGCAGATCGGCGGCGTGGCCAACGTGGCACCGCAGAGCCGCGCCTCGGCCACCGTGGTGGCCAACGGCCGCAACTGGGCCACCAACATCATCGGCAGCACCAATGCCTGGTTCGAAACCGGCAACTGGAAGCTGGCCAGCGGCCGTGTCTTTGCCGACGACGAACAGCAAGGCGGTGCTGCCGTCTGCATCATTGGCGAGACGGTGCGCCGCGAACTTTACGGCGGCATGGCGGGTGTCACCGGGCTGGGCGAGGCGCTGCGCGTGAAACAGTTTTCATGCACCGTGGTGGGCATTCTGGCGGCCAAAGGCCAGGGCGGCATGGGTGACCAGGACGACACCGTGCTGCTGCCGCTGCACACGCTGCAGCGCCGCGTCACCGGTAACCGCAAGGTGAACACGCTGCAAGTGTCAATGCAGGCCAATGCCGACAGCGCACCGCTCAAAGCCAGTTTGCGCCAGTTACTGCGCGAGCGGCGCAAACTCGCCGAGAGCGATGACGACAACTTCAACATCTTTGACACCCAACAGCTGGCCGAAACGCTCTCCAGCACCATGGGCGTGCTGACCAACCTGCTGGGCGCGGTGGCCGCCGTGAGCCTGCTGGTGGGTGGCATCGGCATCATGAACATCATGCTGGTCAGCGTCACCGAGCGCACCCGCGAAATTGGCTTGCGGCTGGCGGTGGGCGCACTCGAGGGCGAGGTGCTGCTGCAGTTCTTGATAGAAGCCGTGGTGCTGTCGGCGCTGGGTGGCGTGGTGGGCGTGCTGATCGCCACCGGCGCCTCCTATGGCTTGTCGCTGTACATGGCCGTGCCCTACGCGTTTGACGCCACCATCAACCTGCTGGCGATGCTGTTTTCAGCCGCCATCGGGGTGGTGTTTGGCTATTTTCCGGCCCGCCGCGCCGCGCGCATGGACCCGATCGAGGCGCTGCGGCATGAGTGAGTTGCATGCGTTGGACGGCGGAAAGCAGGGCTGTTTGGTGCGCCATGCGCCGGCGATGACCCCTGCCTGAAACTGTGTTGCACCGCTGGTCCTGCGCCGCGGCTTGATCTACCACAACCTGCGCGAACTGGGACCTGCCGGGCGGGTGTCGTTGCGTTTATCCCCAGGCCGGTCTATTTTTTTGGTCGCATCACCGCGTCGAGCTTCCTATTTGGCGGCTGATACACAGCGGCTGTGAACCATTGAGGTGTGACGAGCGCGAGCTGTGCGCTGGCGTACAGACACTGCGCACCCCAGAGACTACAAACAAAGGGTGAATCAGCCGGGCCAGCCAGTCGGGCTGATTTAGGCTCTTCTTTATCCACCTTAAAGGCGCTTCATCATGCAAAAACCTCTGACTATCCTTACCCTCGCCCTGGCGGCTGCTTTCGCAGTCCATGGGCCAGCCACTGCGCAGGTCGCAGGTGGCACCACCACCACGGGCATCAGCGTTGTCGAATCCACCCAGTTGGCGCTGGGCTGGAGCGTCAAAAAGACGCTGCTGGGAAAAACCATTTTCAACGAGTCGGGCCAGAAGGTGGGCAAGGTGCAAGACATCATCATTGCACCTGACAAGTCGGTGTCCTACGTCATCGTCGGTGCGGGCGGTTTTATCGGCATGGGGCGGCACGATGTGGCGATTCCTGTGACGCAGATTCAGGATCAGGCTGGCAAGCTGGTCATGGCAGGTGCCACCCTGGACCTGATCAAGGCCATGCCGCAGTTTGAATACGCCAACGACAACGCCCGACGCAACCAGTTTATTGCCACGGCCGAGAAAGACATCACCCGGGGCAAAGCCAAAGTGTTTGAACTGGAAAAGAAGGCCAGTGCTGCCACCACGGAGGCCAAAGCCAAGATCGACCTGCAAATCACGGCACTGCAGGTGGACGTGAAGTCGGCTGAGGCCAAACTCTCCGAACTCAACCAGGCCGCCGTGAATCGCTGGAAAGAATTTGAAGCCAGCGTGAGTGCCGCCACCGCCCGGCTGCGCAAATCCATCGACAACGCCAAAGGCTGAGCGCTGTTGCGCTTGCCGGAACCTCCCAAACTTTCAACAGGAACTGATATGAACAAAATGCTGATAGCCATATTCGACAACGAAACAGCGGCAGACACAGGCCTGCAGGCGCTGCGCCGCTTACATGCGTATGGCGACATCACGCTCTATGCCTCGGGGGTGATTGCCAAGGACGCCGCAGGCAGAGTCAGCGTCAAGGAAGCTGCGGGCCAGGGGCCGGTGGGCACCGGTGTCGGGCTGGCGGTGGGAGGCCTGATTGGCCTGCTGGGTGGCCCGGTGGGAATGGTGATGGGTGCTGCCACTGGCACGGTGGTGGGTGCCGTGCGCGACTTCTGGGTCGCAGGCGTGGGCCTGGACTTTGTCGAAGAAGCCCAGAGATCGCTGCAACCCGGCAAAGTGGCGCTGGTGGCCGAGATTGAAGAAGAGTGGGTGATTCCGGTGGATTCAGCCCTGGAGGCCTTGGGTGCCAAGGTTTTCCGGCGCACACGCAGCGACGTGGCGGAAGCCCAATACGACCATGACATTGCCGCCTTCCGGTCCGAGATCGACGAACTCGAAGAAGAGGCCACTGAAGCCAGTGGCAATGTCAAGATGAAACTGCAAGCCAAGCTGGCCAAGGCGCAGATCAGCTTGGAGAGCGCGCTGGAGCGCGCCAAACAACGCGCCGAAACGATCAAGAGCGAGGCCCAAGCCAAGGCGGAGTCACTCAAAATGCAGTTGGCCACGATGGAGGACAACGCCAAGAGCAAGCTGGAAGACCGCATCCAGCGCGTCAAGCGCGCCTACCACGCGCGTGGCTCCAAGTTGGCGCAGGCCTGGGAACTGACCAAAGAAGCCTTGGTGGGTTGACGGCGAGTGGGTCAGACTTGCAGACATCGGTGCTGAACCGTTTGGCACGCCCTCGTTGATAACCAGCACCCTCATTGACATGCAGCAGTTGCAAATCGGACTGCTGATGGTGCTGCCAATAACTGTCAGTGCACCGCGCTGATCACCTTGGGTGGTGTGGTCATGGCGGTCGGCAATGGGTGGTCTGTTGCAGTCACACGTGCGCAACAGCAGGCAGGCCGACACATTGCCAGGCTTGCCGACACTGCGTGTGGTGTCATGCGACGACGGGGCCAGAAAACTGATGCCGCTGTGGCTGGGCGGCAAGTCAGGTAGCACGCCACAATTGCACCCGCGCTGATGCTGGCAAACACCGTCGGACGCTGCGATCTGGCGGCGCAAACTTCCACTAATAATCTATATGTTTTTGCCATCTAGCCCATATAGGTATTGCGCTACCAGCTACATAAATAATATCGTACCGAGCACTAAACCGACTCGTGATGGTTTAGCCAAGACGCATGCCACTGGCCCCAAACAAGCCAATCAAGCCGATCAAGATCAGGTAGATCGCCACAATGAAATTGAGCAGGCTGGGGCGGACCAGGATCAAAATCCCGGCAAGCAGCGAAATCAGGGGCGTCAAGCCAAGGTGAATGTTCATGTCAACTCCAATGCGTCATGGCATAACCATGCAAGAACCAAAAGAAGGGCCTGGTTTGAACAGGCCAAAGTAGGCTGAAGCCAGGCGGTGCGGCCACCGCCCGAGCGCTCAGTTATTGAGCAAAAGCTGCAAAATCAGACCGGTGGTGATGGCCACCAGCACATAGTCGCCGCCCGTCTGCACCCAGTGGTAGCCGCGCGGCGGCGCACTCAGATGATGGCCACGCCAGTCATCCACCACATATTGACGGCCACGGTAATACTGGGGTAGATGTCCGCCCCGACGAAATGAATGGTCCGGGCCTGCGCCACGTTCATCCCGCGGGTCGTAGCGGTATGGTTGCGCGCGGTATGGCTGCGCATAGGGTCGGCGTGCCAGGCTGTTTGGGCGCGCATGGTTGTTGGGGCGGGCGTTGTTGCCTGGGCGCATGTCTTGCGGGCCACAGCGGCCCGAGCCGTCGCGACAGTTGTCGTTGCGGCTATTTCCTTGCGCGATGGCACTGCCTGCGGTGGCGAACGTCATGGCCATGACAGCGTATAAAACGGGTTTGAGGTTCATAAAAAAACTCCTTGGCGTGGGGAAGCGGGTGGTTGAGCAGGCGCTCAGTTGCGCGGCTCACCTTGTTCATTGACGGTCACGGTGAGCCCGGGCGGCGCGGTCAGCTGAACATGGTGATCCTGGCCACGAAAGTTGTAGGTGACATCCCAAAACTCGGGTTTGGCCTGGCTCGGAATCTCTCTGCAGCGCTGCACATCGCGGGTGGTCGCAGGCGTTGTGTTGCCATTGCGACCCGCCTGAGCACCAATCGCTGCACCGGCGACAACACCCCCCACGGTGGCCAGGTCCTTGCCACTGCCGCCGCCCACCTGATGCCCGAGGATGCCGCCAATCAGGGCACCGGCAATGGCGCCCGGAACATTGGACTTGCCTGGCTGTGCGGCGACCTGCTCACGCTCGATCCAGCAGCGCTGCTCTGGCGGGCCCACCACGGCACGCACCGAAACCACATTCGCCTCAAACAGGCGCTCGCTGTTGTGCCGGCGGAAATCTGGGTTGGTCACTGGCGCAGTCAAAGGGGCCGGCGCATAGCGTCCCTCTTCGATGCGCGCATAACCGCTGATGGGTCGCACCGAGGTGATGCGGTTATTCAGGCCGATGGCCGCAATCGACGGGTATTGGCCGGGCCGCAAGACAAAACAGCGCCCGCGAAAACCCACATCCTCGCAAACCTCCCATAGCCCGGCATTGACCACCACCGACGACGCGCGGTCATTGAAGTTTTGCCGCCGCAAGTTGTTAATCGACGCGTTGGAGGTGAATGATTGGCCGCCAAAGCCGTCTTGTTCGTAAATGGTGACTTGCGCAGCTGCCGGAGCAGGTGCATAACGCTGATCATCAACACGCGCATTGCGACTGATGGGGCGTGCGGAAGACACACGATCGTCCAGGCCCATGGCGGCCAGCGACGGATAGCGGCCGGCACGCAGTACCACACAGTGGCCATTGAACTGGCTGTTTTGACACACTTCCCAGCGCCCGGTTGCCACCACCGCCGATGAGGCGCGGTCATTGAAACCAAACCGATCGAAGTTTCTGACCGGCGCCTGCCGGGTTGCAAATGAGCGTCCCATAAAGTTTTCACGCTCATAAAAAGTGACCTGCGCTGCCGCCTGAGCGGCACTGGCCACAGCGGCTAGCGCGAAGAGAGTTTTCAATGACGATTTCATGCGTTGCTCCTGTAAAAAATTTGATAGGTCATCAAGCAACGCCTGATCCGCTGCGTCTTTGCAACGGTGCGGGACTTGAGCGGTGACTTTGGCAGACCGTGGCAAGGCGGTCTGTGTGCTTGCCCACACAACAGAAAAAACAGGTTAATGCCAGGCCCGGCGCGGCTTTGTGCATCGGCACTGACCACCGGGTCAAACGCCTTTCAGTCTTTTTGGGCAGTTGCAAAGCAGTGTGGTGCAACGCACTGACAGCGCCGGGCCACTTGCGTAATCTTCACGTCAGTCGCGCTGCCAACCCAATGGCCAAACGACTGGCCCATCCATCCAACGCTAAGGAAAAATCATGAAGTTCTCAACATTACTGCTTGCAGGTGCCATCTCGTTCACCTTGGCTGGGTGCATCTCAGCACCCGCCGGCCCTGCGGGTCCACAGGGTGCCACCGGGGCCACGGGCGAACCCGGCTACACCGGCGCAACCGGTCGCACCGGGGCGACGGGCTACACCGGTGCCACGGGTTACACCGGCGCTACTGGCAGTACCGGCGCCACCGGCGGCACGGGGGCCACGGGGGGAGCCGGCGCAACCGGTGAAACCGGTGCCACGGGCTATACCGGCGCCACTGGCGATACCGGAGCAACAGGCGACACCGGTGCTCGCGGAACCACCGGCGCCAAGGGTGCCACAACGGGCGGTACCGTCGTCATCGTGCCGGTGCAATAAGCCAGCTTCTCCCTGCGCGTGATGCTGTTTCGTGAAAGCCTGGCACTCCCTGGCGTGCTGATGGCGCAGACCGGCATGGCTGCGTGGCTGCAGCGGGCACCGCTGCTGAGCTATTTTGTGCTGGCTTTTGCATGGTCGTGGACGTGCTGGTTGCTATCGCCCCTAGTCAAACTGCAGTCGCCATGGCTTGGCACGCTGCTGATGTTCGCCGGCGGCTTCGGGCCGAGCATGGCTGCTGTCGTGGTTGTTTGGCGTACCCGTGGACGTGCCGGTCTGCGCGAGTGGTTCTGGCGCTGCATGCATTGGAAAATTGGCTGGGGCTGGCTGGCATTTGCATTTTTCATGCCGCTGCTGGTGGTCCTGATTGCGGCCGGCACGCAGCTGGCGCTGGGGGGCCGCATCGCGGCGTCACCGGCCATTGGACATGTGCCGCTGGCGCTGATGAACCTGTTTGCCGTGTTGCTGCTGGGTGGACCCTTGGGGGAAGAGTTTGGCTGGCGTGGCTACGCGCTGCCGAATCTGCAGGCGCGCCTGGGGTGGCGCGCGGCGAGTCTGGCGCTCGGGCTGGTGTGGGGCGTGTGGCATCTGCCGCTGTTTTTGATTTCTGACACAGTACAGGCGCATATGACGCTGGGGCTCTTTTTGCTCAGCGCCGTGGCGATGTCGGTGCTGTTTGCCTGGTTTGGCCTGCACACGGGCGGCAGCGTGGCAGCGGCGTTGGTGCTTCACACCGCGATCAATTTTTGGCCGGCCATCGTGCCCGTGTTACCCACTGCGCAAAGCTGGCGGCCCTACGCGCTGGTGGTGGCGATTCAGGTGCTGATGGCGCTGTGGCTGATGGCCTGGCCCAGCACTGCTGCTGCAGGTTCCCGCTTCGTTGCACCCAAGCCCTGAACACTGTGCGGTTGCGCACAGAAGTACCGCGTCAATCAGCGCACATTGGGGCTTCTTCAACCAACCTGGAAAACCCATGTTACGCAGCACGCACGAGATGAAAAACTATGCCATTGGCGCTACCGACGGCGAAATTGGCCACGTCACGGATTTCTTTTTTGATGACGAGTCGTGGATCATCCGCTACCTGGTGGTGGAAACCGGCTCCTGGTTGCTCCAGCGCAAGGTGTTGATATCACCATTTGCCCTGCAGGAATCTGACTGGATGCACAAGCGTCTGCCGGTGCGCATCACACGAGAGCAAGTCAAAAACAGCCCGGACATTGACACCCAGAACACGGTTTCTCGGCAGCACGAAATGGCTTACGCCAACTACTACGGCTACCCATATTACTGGGGCGGCAGCGGCCTGTGGGGCGAGGGCTTGTACGCGCCACTGCTGGTTTCGCGCAAAGACATTGGCTGCAATCTGCCCGAAGAGGTGGCCGCCACGTCGGCGCAGCCCAGAAATGACCCGCATCTGCGAAGCTGTCAGTCGGTGATCGGTTACCACGTCCACGCCACCGATGGCGACATCGGTCATGTGCAGGAAATGCTGGTGGATGAAAAAACCTGGTCCATCCGTTATCTGGTGGTGAACACCAAAAATTACTGGGTAGGTCAAGAAGTGCTGGTGTCACCCGATTGGGTCAAGTCCATCAATTGGGAAGAATCCAGCGTGACGCTGGACCTGCTGCAGCAGACGATCAAAGACAGCCATTCACCGGCATTACAGTCGCCCAACTTATTGGGACACGGAGCAACGCACAGAGTTGACAGCCGCACAGGATTGATGCGCGGCGCCCGCACCGCTTGATTACTGCGCGCCCATGCTGGTGCGCTGTGCCGGCGGCAGCAAGGCTTGCAGCCCCAGCAGCTGGCGTTGCAGGGTTTCAATCTGATACAGCTGACCCAGCAGAATGGCCACCGTGAAAAGGTCCAGGTCAAAATCGCGCCGCATCTTGCTGGCATGGCGCAGCGGCACGACCCAATGGGCGCTGAAGGTGCGTACCGCGCTGTCCGGCTCTGCCGCTGCCAGCGGTTGCAGGGCGCAATAGTCCACCAGTTCATCAATCTCGGCCTCGCTCATGCCGCAGCAGTGCGCCAACTCCGCCAGAGTGACGCTTTCGCGGGCATCGAGCCAATGCCATTCAGTGTGTGCTTGTGTCATGCGAGTTTTCCTTGAGCGCGGCGCTGCGCGGGTTGAAGTTGGAGAGGTGGGCCAGCTGCTGATACAGGGCTTTTTCAGCCTCGGTCAACGTCGGCGGGACATCAATGTGAACAATGGCATACAGGTGACTTGATCCCTGTGCCAGACCCCGGCCGCGCAAACGCAGCTTGCGCCCCGAGCGTGTGCCCGGCGGCACCGCCAGCAGCACCGGGCCGTCCAGCGTGGGCACTTCCACCTCGGCACCCAGGGCTGCCTCCCACGGTGTCAGCGCCAGGTCAAAGTACAAATCCAGTCCGTCTGGGCGGAACACCGGATGCGGTGCGAGGGCAATGTGCAGGTAAATATCGCCATCTGGCCCACCGTTTTGCCCCTTGCCCCCTTTGCCACGCAAGCGCAGTTTCTGGTCTTGGCGCACACCCGGTGGGATGGTGATCTCCAACGTGTGCTCGCCCCCGGCATCGGCCAGATTGAGATGGACATGGCTGCCACGACGGGCATCTTCCAGGGTGAGGGAAACCGATGTCTCAAAATCCCGACCCTTGACGGGCACGCTGGCGGCCCGCGCGCCGCGTTGGCCGCGCCCCAGTGCGGCCAGCAAATCCGCCAGATCGAGGTCTTCAAATGAGGCACCCGCGCCGCCAAAATCTTGCTGCCATTGCGGCGGCGGGGCAAACTCGGCACCGGCGGGCGGATGACCTAGTTCGTCATAGGCGGCGCGCTTGGCAGTGTCCTTGAGCGTGGCGTAGGCTTCAGCCACGTCCTTGAAGCGGGCCTCTGCATCGGGCGCCTTGGACATGTCGGGGTGGTGGGTGCGGGCCAGCTTGCGATAGGCCTTCTTGATCTGCTCCAGGTCGGCATCGCGCGGCACGCCCAGCGTTTCGTAATAGTCTTTGTATTTCATGAACTGGAATCCTTGGGTTCAGGCAATGCTACAAGGGGGCAGCCACACTGGGCAAGCACCAAGTCTGTTGATTTCACCGGTTCGGTGCGCGCAGGGGGCGAAACATGGATGCGCCAGACCGCGATGAACATCGCGGCAATGACTGGCCCCAGCACAAAACCGTTGATGCCAAACACCGCCATGCCGCCCAGCGTGGTGATCATCACGATGTAGTCCGGCAACCGCGTGTCCTTGCCGATCAGGATTGGGCGCAGCAGGTTGTCCACCAGCCCGATCACCAGCACGCCGTAAGCGATCAAGGCTACGCCATTCCATACACTGCCTGCCAGAACAAAATACAGCGCCACCGGCAGCCACACCAGTGCGGCACCCACGGCGGGCAGCAAAGACAAGAAGGCCATCAACACCGCCCACAGCACGGCACCGCCCACGCCCAGGTACCAAAAAGCCAAACCGCCCAACGCTCCCTGAATAATGGCCACCAACAGGTTGCCCTTGATAGTGGCGCGAACCACGGTGGTGAACTTTTCCAGCAACAGCTGCTTGTGAGCCGCTGCCAGCGGAATGGCCTGCCCGATCTTCGCCACCACCGCATCGCCATCACGGATTAAAAAGAATGCCAGGTACATCATGATGAACACGCTGGCGATGAATTCAAAGGTGTTCTGACCGGCACTGAACGTCTGTGTCGCGATGAATTCAGTACCTTGAGTCAGCATGGCCGTGAGACGCCGTTGCAGGGTGTTGAAGCTGACCAGGCCAAAGCGGTCCAGCACGTTGGTGATCCAGCCCGGCAGTGCATCAAACACGCCCCGAAAATATTGCGCCGGGTTGAGTGTGCCGGACTGCAATTGCTGGTAAATCGCCGCCGCTTCCTGCGCCAGCGCAGCGGCTACCAGCGCCAGCGGCAGCACCACCATCATCAGCACCGTGAACAATGTCAGCAGCGCCGCCACCGTGGGCCGCCCGTGCACGCGCGGCAACAGCCAGCGATACAAGGGTGAAAACAGCAGCGCAATGATGGCCCCCCACAGGATGGCCGCATAAAACGGCAGCAGAATCGTCACCAGCGCCAGCGTCACCGCAACCAGCAAGGCAACCAGCGCCCAGCTCTCCTGGCTTGCAAAATCCACGCGTGCCGTGGGCTGACGGGTGTTCATGACGGTTGCCCCAATCACATGGACCGTGTGTTGTGCAGGCACACAGTGGCGGCAGACCCGATCAAGGCTGGCACGCCGACTGTGTGCAGGGGGTTTTAGTTGCGGTGCTGTGAACGGCTGATCAGGCTGACCAGCGCCATCAGGGCAGCCCCAGTAGCGGCGGCGATCAGCACCGATTTCACCGGCTCGTGCTTGATGTAATTGGTGGTGCTTTCCGAGGCATGCTCGGCCTTGACCCGCAGCTGATGCGATGTCTCACGCAGACCGTCCATGCTGCGATGCTTCAGCGATGCCATCTGCTCGCTGGCACGATCGAGCATGGGCGTGACCTGGTGACGCAAGTCCTGCATTGCTACAGTCAGACTCTCCAGCGCGTCGTTGGCCGCTTGCTGGCTGGACTGGATGGCCTGATCCGCAGACTGCGAAACCTGCTCGACGAGGCTGGCGGATTTTTCGGTGGGGGAACTGAGAAACATGATTTTCCTTTAGGTTGTGTAAAAAAGTTGGGGCCAGCTGGGCACTGCCCGGGCCCCTGGGTGGCGTGCGCTGTTAGCGATTTCTCATCGATCCGAACAGGAAGGTGGCCACCGCCAAAATAATGAAGACAAAGAACAGGATCTTGGCAATGCCCACAGCCCCGGCGGCAATGCCGCCAAAGCCGAACAGCGCCGCGATCAGGGCGATGACAAAAAAGACAACGGCATAGTGCAACATGTGTGTGCTCCTGGCAGATGGGTTGAATTACTTTTTGCCAGCTTGCGCCATGGCACTGGCGTCGAACAACAGGCCAGCGGCAATGGCGAGTCGGTTAAATATGACAGAAGGGGTTTGCATGAGATTTCCTTGTAGTTGAGACATCGCAAGCGCCAGGGCTGCGAGGTACCGACGTTAAGGAATGCACACCGTGGCGTCTGTTCGCTTGCACACATAGCTCAATGACGCGTGTCGCCTGCACAATGATGAGGCCGCAGGCTTGCAAGGTGACGAATACACACGCCCACGGCCGGTCGGCCGAAACATAATTGAACCTAATTTCCTCCAAGGAGTTCTCCATGCGTTACATCCATCGAATAGTTCTTGCTGGCCTGCTGGCTGCTACCACGCTCAGTGTTGGCGCACAAACCATGAAACCCGGCTTGTGGGAAATCAGCAGCAAAATGATTGGCGGCACGGGTGAGATGGCTGACGCCATGGCCGAGATGCAAAAGGAGATGGCCAACATGCCACCCGCCGAGCGCAAACAAATGGAGGCCATGATGGCCAAGCACGGTGCCAGCATGGGCAAGCCGGGCGCAGGCATGACGCTCAAAATTTGCCTGACGCCGGACATGATCAAGCAAAACCAGTTCAACCAGCAACGGGGCAACTGCCAACACAGCACCTCTCCAAGAGTTGGCAACACCCTGAAATTCAGCATGACGTGCAGCAACCCGACCTCCAGCGGCGAAGGCGTAGTCACCATCATCAGCCCTGAAGCCTACAGCACCAAAATGACCCTCAGCACCACGCAGGGTGGCAAGACCGAGGTCATGAAGATGGAATCCGCCAGCCGATTCTTGTCCGCCGACTGCGGCAACATCAAACCGATGGTCTCCCGATAAGTCAACCGATCGGCAGTCAACGGCCTTTCGTCTAGAGTTTCTTGTCATCTTGCTTCTCCGGTCAGCCCACCCAAGGCGGGGTCGCGCTGGATAAACAGGGTGACAGGCATTCGTCGGCAACGCGTCTGCTCGCTGGCACACACCGGCGGTCGTTGCTGTTGAATGCCGGGTGTGTGTGCGGGCGAACAGACCGCAAGCCGCCTGCGCCGTAACCTGAGCCCGCTCATTGCTCACCCCCCACTCAGGAGTTTCACCATGTTTCTCAATAAGCCCGCCGAAAGCGTCACCCTGGTGGATCAAGCCGTGCAATCCACCGCCCTGGCCATCAGACTTGCCTGAACTGCGCCAGATGCATCCCCTGCTTGCTTTGCTGGTCATGCGGCCCCAGCTGCTGCTTGACCACGCGCTGGCTTATGCGGCGTTGTTCAACGAAGAGTTGGCGCAGGCGTATGCCAGTTGGCAGCGCAAGACCCTGCTGCAGTTGGCTGCGCTGTGCTGTCTGGGCGTTGCCTGGGTGCTGGGCGGGGTGGCACTGATGTTGTGGGCGGTGATGCCCGCACCACCCGTCCACACATCATGGGTTTTGTGGGTCATGCCACTGACACCCCTTGGTGTGGCGCTTGGCTGCTGGTGGCGGGCGCGCCAGCTCACCGCTGATGAGGCCTTTGTCCGGCTGGCCAAGCAAATCAGCGCTGACATGGCCATGTTGCACGCCGTGAGTCCACCATGAATACCCCAATGAGCGCGACCGAGCGACTGGCAGCGTCACGCACGCAGCTGCGCCTGGCGTTGCAGCAAGTGAGCGCACCCAGCGGGCCTGCCGATGGGCCGGCTGCCGACTCAACCAGCGGGCAATGGCTGGCTACCCTCAAGACGACACCCGGTGCCATTTTGCTGCGGGAGGTGTTTCAAAGCTGGTGGGCGCGCCAGCCGCTGCGCCTGCTGCTACCGCTGGCGGCCCAAGCCGCTCAGGCGGCGCTGGCTCCCGTGGCGCAGCGCCATCCGGTGCGTTTGGTGCTGGGGGCTGCGGCAGTGGGTGGCACGCTGGTCCTGGCTCGCCCGTGGCGCTGGATTTCTGCGGCTGCCTTGCTGGCCAGATTCTTGCCGCCGCTGATGTCCGAGCTGGTGAAATGCGCACCCACCAGCGGCTGCGCGGTTGCCGCGCCGACCGGCCTCAAGCCACACTGACAAGATCTGCGATGACACCCCAGCCCTGACCGTTGTGCTCAATGCTGTGGCGACCTGATGCGCGCGCCACACCCAGAACATTGACCTCATCCCCTTACGCGAGTACCCATGCCATGTCTTTCGAATTGAGTTTTTTGTTGTTCCCAATCGCCCTGGTGGCATTGCTGGTGGCGGCAAGCGCTTCCATGCCCAAGCCACCGTCAGAGCCTGGTGCACGCTACAAAGGGCCGTGGAAGACGATCAGCAGATCGTCCAATGTGCAACAACCCGCAACGATCAATTCAGCCTCCATCGGGCCGTCTCAGGTCGCTGCTGCAGGCATGCAGTAAATCATTGACTGGTTAACCGAAGAAAACGCTGCAGGGGTTCGCCACCACACATACAAGACCCTTGCATGTTGCGACCATGGGATCGCGTCAATGCAAA
>JFJP01011105.1_pt1 | contig 40045 bp, 29 predicted proteins | sample 431651 | NCBI WGS metagenome assembly JFJP01 (sample SAMN02602958, study PRJNA72255) | Microbial mat metagenome, whole genome shotgun sequencing project. | biome: fresh water; feature: sink hole; material: water; isolation source: purple microbial (photo- and chemosynthetic) mats found in... | reverse complement strand
GCCGCGACGGCGCGGGAAGCGCGGGGGCGCGGCGGCGTGGCCCCAATCTAATGGACGGGGCCCCGGCGGACAATCGCCGGGGCCCCGCCGTGGGTTCGCGGTGCGGTCGCGGCGTCGGTGCGCCGGTCCCAGGGGTCCGCGGGTCTCAGGGGGCCGCAGGGCCGGGGTAGCTGTCGTTGATGTACGCTTCGAGCGTGCGCAGCTTCACTTCCTGGTCCTGGGAGAGCCGCTTCACGCAGTCGCCGATCGACACCAGGCCGAGCAGCGCGTCGGCCTCCATGACCGGCACGTGCCGGATGCGGGCCTCGGTCATGATGGCCATCACCTGCTGGACGCTGGTGTCGGGCGTGACGTAGATGACCTTGCGCGTCATCAGGTCCAGCACCGGCGTGTCGCGGGCGGTGCGGCCGAGTTCGGTGACGAAGCGCAGATAGTCGCGTTCGGTCATGATGCCCCGCACCCGGCCACCGTCCATCACCAGGATGGCGCCCACGTTGGCGCGCACCATTCGGGTCACCGCTTCGAACACGGTGTCATCAGGACCGACGTAAACCAGGGTTCGGTGGCCCTTTTCGGCGAGCAGTTCCCTGACCGTGTGCATGGCGTCCTCCGGGACCGGATGGGATTCCGCGATTCGCGATGTGAGAGTGAGTCTAGCCTTTTTCGGGCCCGACGGCTACAGCTGTGCGCGGCCCCCTTGCCTGGGGGCTTCCGGAGCAGTAGCATGCGGGTTGCCGCCACGATGGATCCTCCGACCAAGGGTGCCCCGATGTACAGGGATTTCGAGGACTTGCGCGACAACTGCCCGGTGAGTCTGCGGGCGGACATCGCCATCGACCTGACGCATGACGACCCCCGGCACCTGGCGGCCACCTGGCCAGCCACGGCCGACGGCGGTTTCCGCCTGGCCCTGACCGACGCCGTGACGCGCTTCTGGGAGGACGAGGTCCGGCAACGCGCCGGCGGCAAACTGGATGACGATGCGCTGGCCATCGAGATCATGGTCGACTCGTACACCGACCCGGACATGGGCTCGTCGCTCTATCTGGAGATGCACGCCTACTGCGGCACCGAAGGCGTGGGCGACCTGTGCTGGCGCGTGCTCGACGACGACGAACTGGAACTGCGGTTCGGCGCGGCGATGAGCGCGCGCGTGGTGGAGCTTCTGGAAGCGGTGGCTCCCGGCCACGGCCTGGGTTGCGTGGTCGAGGTCACCGAGGTCGAGGAAGAGTAGACCGGTCTCAGAACAGCCGCTGCAGTTGCGCGGCGAGTTCCTCCATCGCCACGGGCTTGCGCAGGAATCCGGCGAAGCCCAGTCCGGCGGCCGTCGCTTCATCCATCGATTCGCTGTAGCCGGTCCAGATGACCAGCGGCAGATCCGGCCGTGTCCGGCGGATCGCCAGCAGCAGGTCGCGGCCGGACATTCCCGGCATCGTCTGGTCGGAGATCACCGCGTCGAACACGCCGGGTTCGGCGCGGAAGGCGGCGAGGGCCGTCTCGCCGTCGTTGAAGACGCGCGCGTGGTGACCAAGGCTCCGCAGCATTTCTCCCAGCAGCCTGGCGATCTCGGGCTGGTCGTCCACCACCAGGAGGGTCCGTCCGGTCGTCGCGGCCTCGGCCGGGGCGGAGGGCGCGGGTGCGGCGATCGGTGCCGCCGCCGACGCGGGGGCTGCGCCGGCGATGGGCAGCAGCAGGGTGAAGGTGGTGCCGGTCTCCGGTCCCGAGGCGACAGCGAGATGGCCGCCGACCGTGTGCACGATGCCGTGCACCACCGAGAGCCCCAGCCCGGTGCCGCGCCCCACGTCCTTGGTGGTGAAGAACGGCTCGAAGACGCGGGCGAGCACTTCCGGCGGCATGCCGACGCCGTCGTCGGTGATTTCCAGGGCGACGAAATCGCCGGTGATGGGCAGACTGCAGCCGGCGCAGATCGCGTCTCCCGACCGGCGACGCAGGGCGATCGCGATCTGGCCCTGCTGACCGGTGGCCTGGGCGGCGTTGAGCAGCAGATTGGCGATCACCTGCTGGAATTCCATGGGGTCGATGGCGACGGCGGGCAGTCCGGCCGGCAGGTCGGTGACGATCCTGACGCTGGCCGGAATGGTCGGACGCAGCAGGCGCAGGGCGCTCTGCACCAGGTCCAGCGGGTCCTGGGGCGCCCGTTGCGCCTCGGGGCGGCGCCGGCTGAAGGCCAGCAGTTTGGCCACCAGATCGCGGGCGTTCTCGCCGGCGCGGCGGATCGAACCCAGATAGTCGATCAGGGCCTCTTCGTTCTTTTCCGCGGCGATATCACTTGCCAGCGACGCATAGCCCAGGATCACGCCGAGCATGTTGTTGAACTCGTGCGCGATGCCGCCGGTCAACTGGCCGATGGCGTCCATCTTCTGGGCCTGCAGCAGCTGTTCCTGGAGCTGCTGCCTTTCCTCGTCGGCGCGCAGGCGGTCGGTGATGTCGCGCACCGTGCACAAATACTGGGGCTGTCCCTCCCAGTTCAGGGTGCCGGTCGAGATCTCGGCGTCGAATCTGGAACCGTCGCGCCGGCGGTGGCGCGTGCGGAACTGGTGCGGTTCCAGGGGCTCGCTCAGGAACCGCTGGCGGATCGCCTCGCGGGACATCGCGTCGTCCCAGTCCCAGACGTGCATCGCCGCGACCTCGGACACTGCATAGCCCAGCATCTCGGCGAACCGGCGGTTGCATTCGACGACCCGGCCCTGCATGTCGATCTCCACGATGCCGTCGCGCGAATGTTCGAACAGGGCCCGGCGGCGGCGGGCCTCGTCGGCCAGGGCGGCGGCGGAGCGTTCGCGGGCGGTGACGTCGCGGAAGCTCCAGACCCGGCCGACCACGTCGTCGCCCGTGCGCTGCGGCCGGGAATAGCGCTGGAAGACGCGGCCGTCCTTGAAGCGCAGCACATCGAAGCTCTCCGCTTCGGGGTGTGCGTACAGGTCGGTGACCTTGGCGAGGAACTCCCCGGGGTCCGTCAACTGATCCAGCACGAACGCCAGGGCGGCCTTGTCGTCGGCGCTGTCCAGGACATCCTGTGGCAGGCGCCACAGTTCGGCGAAGCGCCGGTTGAAGGTCTCGATGCGCCCCTGCCCGTCGGCGACCAGCAGGCCGTCCGCCGTCGAGTCGAACGTCGCGCGAAGCAGCGACAACGACCGCGCCAGGCGGCTCTCCGCGTCGGCGTGCCTGGTGATGTCCACGTGGGCGCCGATGATCCGCCGCGGGGTCGTTGGCCGGCCGTCGGCGTCACGCGCCAGGGTGCCTCGCGACAGGATCTGGCGCCACCCGCCGTCCGCGTGGCGCATCCGGAACTCCAGCTCGAACCGGCCCTGATCCCCGGTCAGCCAGGTTTCGACCGTGTGCAGCGCGCGCTCGCGGTCGTCGGGATGGCAGAGCCGGCGCCAGGTGTCGAGGTGGGGCGGCAGTTCGTCGTCCCGGTAGCCCAGCATCCGTTTCCAGTCGGAAGAGAAGAGGAGTTCGTCGGTTTCGAGATTCCAGTCCCACAGGGCGTCGAAGAGGCCGTGCAGGGCGGTGCTCAGCGAATCATCGATCTCGGACCGGCATACGGGGTCGTGTGGCGATTGGTCGGCCATGGGGTGTCTTCCGTCAGCGTCGACACGGCGGCGGAGCGCCCGTCGCCCGCCTGATTCGGCGAGCATACTGCCTACCGGACTGCCGGGCAAGCACTTGGAGGCGCCAAAGATCCGATTCAGCCGCCCAGCTGCGCGCGCAGCGCCGACGCCTCCTGCACCGGGGCGTCACAGGTGCGCCCGCGGCAGGCATAGGCCGTCGGCCGTCCGGCCCGTGCCGACTTGCCGCCCAGGGCGGGCGCGATCGCCGCGAGATCCGCGCCGGCGCCGTCGGCGGGCACGCGCACGACCAGCACCTGGACCGGGCGGACACGGCCGGCTTCGGAGGCCAGCGCGTCCGTGTCGGGGCTGCCTTCATCACCCGCCACGACCACCGTGAACGGCGGCGTCAGCGTCAGGGCGGCGGCCTGCAGCCAGCCCGCCACCTCCAGACCGCCGCGTTCGAGCAGGCCCGCGCGCGCGGCCAGCGTGGCAGCGGCCTCGTCGGCGAACTCCGTTTCGCCGGTCAGGGCGGCCAGCTTCAGCAGCGCCTGCAGCATCACCGCGTTGCCCGACGGCACCACGCTGTCGAACAGCTCGATCGTCCGGCCGAGCGGGGCCTCGTCCCCTTCGGCGGTCAGGTACCAGCCGCCGTCCGGATGCGCGAAGCGGCGCCGCGCGGTGTCGATCAGCGCGCGGGCGGCGGCCAGCCAGCGCACGCCGCCGGTGGCCAGGAAGAGTTCAAGGAGGCCGTCAGCCAGGCAGGCGTAGTCGTCGACGATGCCTTCGCCGGCCGTCCGTCCGTCCGAACTGGCGCGCCACAGCGTGCCGTCGTCGCGCAGGTGGCGGGTCAGCAGGAAATCGGCGGCCGTCGCCGCCGCTTCGGCGAACGCCGGATCGCCGCAGGCCACGCTGCCGCGCGCCAGGGCGGCGATGGCCAGTCCGTTCCAGCCGGTCACGACCTTGCGATCCAGGTCCGGCGGCGTGCGCAGCGCCCGGGCGGCCAGCAGGGCCGGGCGGTGGCGTGTGAAAAGCGCTTCGTCGGCGTCGCCGCTGTTCAGGCGTCGGCTGAGCACACTGCTGCCGGAGTTCTCGAAGTTGCCCGCCGGCGTGACCCCCAGCAGCGCGCAGACGGCCGCGCCGTCGGCCGGTCCGGTCACTGCGGTGATGCCTTCCGGCGACCACACGTAGTACGAGCCCTCGTGCCCGCCGCTGTCGGCATCGAAACTGGCGAACAGGCCGCCGGCGGGATCGCGCATCTCGCGGCAGAGGAACGCCAGCGTGTCGCGGGCCACCGCGGTGAAATCCGGTCGGTCCAGCGCCTCGCCGGCTTCCAGGTACAGCGAGGCCAACTGCGCGTTGTCGTAGAGCATCTTTTCGAAATGCGGAACGGTCCAGGCCGGATCGACGGTGTAGCGGTGGAAGCCGCCGCCCAGGTGGTCGCGCAGGCCGCGGCCGGCCATGGCTTCCAGAGTGGTGTTCAGCATTTCCCGCAGGCCGCTGTCGCCGGTCTGCCGCCAGCGCTGCACCAGGAACCGCCATTTGATCGGCGTGGGGAACTTCTGACGCTGGCGGAAGCCGCCGTGCTCAGCGTCGAAGTTCTCGGCGGCCCTGTCCGCCGCGGCGCCCAGCCAGCGATCGTCAGGTCCTTCATGGGCGGCGACGGCCCACTCCGGCACGGCCGCCACATGGGCGGCCACCTTGTCGGCCTGCTCGCGCAGATCCTGCGGCCGTTCGCGCCACAATTGCGCGACCTGCCCGAGCAATTGGCTGAACTGCGCGGGCGGAAAATAGGTGCCGCCGTGGAAGGGCCGGCCCGCGGGCGTCAGGAACGCGGACATCGGCCAGCCGCCGTGGCCGGTCAGCGCCTGCACGGCGTCCATGTAGACGGCGTCCAGATCGGGGCGCTCTTCGCGGTCGACCTTGATGCAGATGAAGTGGCGGTTCAGGAAGTCGGCGATGGCGTCGTCATCGAACGCTTCCTTTTCCATCACGTGGCACCAGTGGCAGCTGGAGTAGCCGATCGACAGGAAGATGGGCCGATCCCTGGCGGCGGCTTCGGCCAGCGCCTCGACACCCCACGGGAACCACTCCACCGGATTGTGGGCATGCTGGCGCAGGTAGAGCGACGGCTCGTCGCGCAACCGGTTGCCCTGCTGGCGGATAACGGAAGTGGGGCGGGCGTCGGCGGACATGGTGGGCTCCGGGGCCAGAGGATGAACATGACTCTCAGTGTCGCCAAGGTACACGCGTCCCCGGGTATGTGCCGCCGGGAATCTGACCGGCACAGGCAGGGGTTCGCGGTTGCATCGGGGGACCTCACCGGATAGGTTTGGTCGGCAATTGCGGAATGATCAGAAGAGGGGCGGAAGGGTGGGCCCGCACATGATCACATTCACCCCCGAAGCCTTGGCACAATGGCGGAGTGAGCATCCGGATCAGGCCGGCGCCGGAGGTGCGACCGTCCGCGTTGCGGTGGCGCCAGGTGGTTGCGCGGGGCTTAAATACGTGATGGAAGCGGCGGGCGAGCCGTCCGCCGATGACGTCGTTTTCCGGCAGGACGGCCTGACGGTGCTGTGCGCGCCGGCGGATCTGCCGCGGTTGGCCGGATTGACGGTCGACTATGTGGACGCCATGGTCGGCGGCGGCTACCGCTTCGGGAATCCGAATGCGGGCCGTTCCTGCGGTTGCGGCGCCAGCTTCGCCGAGCCGGACGGGCCGGGCGACCGCTGACGGCGCGCGCGACCGTCGGAAATGGCGGTGCGGGGCCGAATTATCGGCGCCCGGGGTCCGAGTTTTCCGTTGTCAGGTCCCGGGGCGGCCACTAGTATCGGCAGCCGCAAGCCTGAACCACGCTGATCGCCACGGTCCCGCGGGTCGGCCCGGTCCGGGTCGCCGTGCGGTGTGTTATTCGCGGATGCAGGGGGGAGAGTCGTTTGGCACCGGACAACAACGCTCACGATCAGGGACAGAGCCCCGGTACCGGCCCCGACCATCACGACAGGTTCGTCTTTCCCAAGTGGACCAACCGCCTGCGCGAGGCCGTGGCCGTGGCGGCGCTCGGCGGCGTGGTCTACCTGGTGGTCCTGGTGGCCGGCGTGTTCTCGCCCCAGAATTCGGCGATCGGCTACGCGCCCGAACAGCCGGTGCCGTACAGCCACTCCCTGCACGTCGGCGAGCTGGGCATGGACTGCCGCTACTGCCACGTGACGGTCGAAACCTCGGCGCGGGCGAACGTGCCGCCGACGGCGACCTGCATGAACTGCCACAAGACGGTCCGGACGACGAGCGACAAACTGGCGGCGGTGCGCAAGAGCGCCGAGACGGGCGAGCCCATCCACTGGACGCGCGTCCACGATCTTCCCGATTTCGTGTACTTCAACCACGCCGGACACGTGCAGTCCGGTGTGGGTTGTGTGAGTTGCCACGGCCGCGTCGACCGCATGGAGGTCGTCGAGCAGGTGGCGCCGCTGACAATGGGCTGGTGCCTCGAGTGCCATCGCAATCCCGACCCCAACCTGCGGCCGCGCGAATTCGTGACGGCCATGGATTGGGTGCCGGAAGGCGATCCGGCGGAACTGGGCGCGCGGCTGCGGGCCGAGCGCAAAATTTCGCCGTCGGTGGACTGCGCCACCTGTCACCGGTAGGAAAGGAACCACATGTCCGCATACAGCCTGGAACCCGGCAGCGGCTCTCCCTACTGGCGCAGCCTGCAGGAACTGGCCGATACCGAGGAATACCGCCACCTGATGGAACACGAGTTCCCCGGCGGCATCGAAGCGCCCGACGGCATGTCGCGGCGCCGTTTCCTGCAGATCATGTCGGCGTCGATCGCCATGACCTCGCTGGCGGGCTGCCGCTGGCCGGTCGAGAAGATCGTGCCCTACGCGGCCAACACGCCGGGCATCGATCCGGGAACGCCCATCAAGTTCGCCACGACCATGGAGCTGGGCGCCGCGGCGATGCCGATCATGGTGACCAGCTACGACGGTCGGCCCATCAAGATCGACGGCAACCCCGGCCACGCGCTCAGCGGCGGCGCGGCCAGCGTGTTCGCGCAGGCCAGCGTGCTGGGCCTGTACGATCCGGATCGCAGTCAAACGGTGCGCCGCCGCGGCGGCGTCATCGGCAGCGACAGCGACTGGGCCTCGTTCCTGGCCTGGGCGCAGACGCGGTTCGCCGGCGGGTTGCAGGGCGTGGCGATCCTGACCGGCGCCACCACGTCGCCTTCGACCCAGGCGTTGCTGCGCCAGGCCGCGGCGAAGGGCGCGCAGATCTACCTGCACGAACCGGTGTGCCGCCTGAACGAGATGCGCGGTCTGCGCCTGGCCTACGGCACGGCGGCGATGGCGCAGCTGGACCTGTCGACGGCCTCGCTCATCGTCGACTTCGACGCGAACTGCCTGCAGGACCACCCGACGGCGCTGCGCAACGCGAAGGCGTTCGCCGCCGGCCGGCGCGCCGAAGCCGGCAGCATGAACCGTCTCTACAGCTTCGAGAACACGTTCAGCACCACCGGCGGCATGGCGGACCATCGCTACCCGACCGCGGCGCGCGACATCGGTCCCGCGGTGTGGGCGCTGGCGGCCGAGCTGGTGCTGGGCGAACACCTGGAACTGCCCCTGGGCGCCGGCGTCAACGCCGCGCAGCTGGGCGCCTGGCGCGGCCACGCGGCCGGCGGCCCGCACATCGCCCATCTGGCGCGCGACCTGATGGCCCACCGCGGCCACAGCGCGCTGGTGACCGGTCTGCGGCAGGATCCGGACGTGCACGCGCTGATCCACACGCTGAACGCGGCGCTGGGCAATGTCGGGCACGCGGTCAGCTACCTGCCCTTCGAACTGCCGCCTTTCGGGCTGATCGACGAACTGACGACGCAGCTGAACGGCGGCCGCGTCGCGACGCTGGTCGTGCTGGGCGGCAACCCGGTCTACGATGCGCCGGCGGACCTGAACTTCGGCGCGGCGATGGCGCGCGCCGGCGAGCGCATCCACCTCGGCCTGCACGACGACGCCACCGCCCAGGTCAGCAGCTGGCATCTGCCGGCCGCGCACTACCTGGAAAGCTGGGGCGACGCGCAGGGCTGGGACGGTTCGCTGCTGGCGGTGCAGCCGCTCATCGCTCCGCTCTACACGGGACATACCGCGACCGAACTGCTGTCGGCGCTGGTCGACGGCACGCCGCGGGATGCCCACCGGATCACGCGCGACACGTTCTTCGCCCTGGCGGGCGGGCAGGGCGCCTCGCCCGCGTCCGAGGCCGACCCGGCTTTCGAAAAGCGTTGGCGCGCTTTCCTGCACGACGGCTTCCTGGCCGGCAGCACGCGGGCCGGCGTGGCCCTGCCCTTCACCGGCGCGGCCCTGACGGCGCCGGCGAACGGTCCGGCCCTGGGCGGCGACAATCTCGAGCTGACCTTCCTGCAGGACCAGTCGGTGTACGACGGCCGCTTCGCCGACAACGCCTGGCTGCAGGAACTGCCCGACTTCATGACCAAATTGACCTGGGACAACGCGGCGCTGCTGAGCCCGGCCACGGCGAAGGAACTGGGCGTCGTGCACTCGGACCTGGTCGAACTGCAGTACAAGGGTCGTTCGCTGCAGGCTGCGGTCTACGTGCTGCCCGGGCAGGCCCGGCACTCGGTCACGCTGACCCTGGGCTACGGCCGCGACGACGCCGGCCGCGTCGGTCAGAACGCCGGCTTCAACGCGTACAAGCTGCGGACCTGGGACGGTCTGCACCGCGGCGACGGTCTGAAGCTGGGCAAGACGGGCCGCCAGTACCAGCTGGCGATCACGCAGGATCACCACGCCATCGACAAGGTGGGCGCCGCCGAGATCCAGAAGCGCGTGCCCGGTCTGGTGCGCGAAGGCACGTTCGAGCAGTACCACAACGAGCCGGACTTCGTCGACCATCTGGGCATCCACAGTCCGCCGCTGATCTCGCTCTGGAAGGAATTCGAGTACACCGGCCACAAGTGGGGCATGGCGGTCGACCTGAACACCTGTACCGGTTGCAACGCCTGCGTGCTTGGTTGCCAGTCCGAGAACAACATCCCGGTCGTGGGCAAGGACCAGGTCGCGCGCGGACGCGAGATGTCGTGGGTGCGCCTGGACCGCTACTTCCTGGGCGATCCCGACGATCCGCGCTGCGCGCAGCAGCCGGTCGCCTGCGTCCAGTGCGAGATGGCGCCCTGCGAGCAGGTGTGTCCGGTGGCCGCAACCGTGCACACGCGCGAAGGCCTCAACGCGATGGTCTACAACCGCTGCGTGGGCACGCGCTACTGTTCGAACAACTGCCCCTACAAGGTGCGGCGGTTCAACTGGTACAACAATTTCGAGGACCTGACGGAAACGCAGCGCCTGGTGCTGAACCCCGACGTGACGGTGCGCGCGCGCGGCGTCATGGAGAAGTGCACCTACTGCGTGCAGCGCATCGAGGGGGGCCGGTCCATCCGCGACGGCGACATCACGCCGGCCTGCGCGCAGACGTGCCCGACCGACGCGATCGTCTTCGGCGATCTGAACGACAAGGACAGCCGCGTCAGCAAGCTGCGGGAGCTGACCCGCTCCTACGACCTGCTGGACTACCTGAACATCAAGCCGCGCACGTTCTACCTGGCGCGCCTGCGGAATCCGAATCCCGCCATCGCCGGAACGGAAGGCCACGGCGGGGACCACGGCGGCGGGCACGCCGAAGCGGCGCACGGATAACGTCGCACAGGTAGCGGCGGCAACGGAACCGAAGGATCTCGAGCGGCCGGAAGACCGGTAAGCTGAACTGGAGCCTGAATGAAGAAACCGCAGGTTTCGCAATTGGCGGACAATACGGTGGACGACCCCACCCGCCCGGTGGAGTTGATCCTCGGCGGGAACGACTTCACGTCGATCACCGCCACCGTTTCGGACATCGTCCTGGAGCGCAAGACGCCGCGTGCCTGGTACCTGGCGTTCTTCGCGACGGCCGGCCTGACGGGCGTCCTGTTCCTGATGATCGCCTGGCTGTTCATCCGCGGCGTCGGCGTCTGGGGCCTGAACAACCCGGTCGGCTGGGCGTGGGACATCACGAACTTCGTGTTCTGGGTCGGCATCGGTCACGCCGGGACGCTGATCTCGGCCATCCTGTTCCTGCTGCGGCAGAAGTGGCGGACGTCGATCAACCGCTTCGCCGAGGCCATGACGATCTTCGCCGTGGTCTGCGCCGGCATCTTCCCGGGCATCCACGTCGGCCGCGTCTGGGTGGTCTACTGGCTGTTCCCGCTGCCGAACAACCAGGCCATGTGGCCCAACTTCCGCAGCCCGCTGCTGTGGGACGTGTTCGCCGTCGGCACCTACATGACGGTGTCGCTGCTGTTCTGGTACACCGGCATGGTGCCCGACCTGGCCACGCTGCGCGACCGGTCGAAGACGCGGATCCAGCAGGCCGTCTACGGTTTCCTGGCCCTGGGCTGGCGCAACAGCCACCGCCACTGGCACCGCTACGAGAAGGCGTACCTGCTGCTGGCCGGCCTGGCCACGCCGCTGGTGCTGTCGGTGCACTCGGTGGTGTCGTTCGACTTCGCCACTTCGCAGATCCCCGGCTGGCACACGGCGATCTTCCCGCCGTACTTCGTCGCCGGCGCCGTGTTCTCGGGTTTCGCCATGGTGGGTACGATCCTCATCCCCGCCCGCAAGTGGTTCGGGCTGGAACAGATCATCACCAAGCATCATCTCGAGAACATGAACAAGATCATCCTGGCCACCGGCAGCATGGTCGGGTTCGCCTACGCGACCGAGTTCTTCATCGCCTGGTACAGCGGCAATCCGAACGAGAGCTTCGCCTTCATCAACCGCGCCTTCGGCCCCTATGCCTGGGCGTACTGGACGATGGTCACCTGCAACGTGATCACGCCGCAGCTGTTCTGGGTCAAGAAGCTCCGCACGAACCTGGCCGTGATGTGGATCATGTACATCTTCGTGAACATCGGCATGTGGTTCGAGCGCTTCGTGATCATCGTTACGTCGCTCAGCCGCGATTTCCTGCCGTCGAGCTGGGCCTACTTCCGGCCGACGCCGGTCGACATCCTGACCTTCGTCGGAAGCTTCGGCCTGTTCTTCACGCTGGTGCTGCTGTTCATCCGCTTCCTGCCGATGATCGCCATGGCCGAAGTCAAGACGGTGATGCCGATCGCCGACGCCCACAGCGGCGAGCGCCGCTCGGTCGGCGACTACCACGGCGACATCCCGGCCCACATCCGGGACGGAGGTGACCGCAAGTGAGTGCCACGAAAGCAACCGGCGGCCTTTACGCGCTTTTGACCGAGTTCGAGAGCCCGGCGCAGTTCATGCACGGCTGCGAACGGGTGCGCGACGCCGGCTTCAAGCACTGGGACGCGCATTCGCCGTTCCCCGTGCACGGGATGGACGACGCCATGGGCATCCGCGGCACGCGTCTGCCCTGGCTGGTGCTGGTCGGCGGCCTGAGCGGCCTGAGCCTCGGCGTGCTGATGCAGTGGTGGATGAACGCGGTGGACTACCCGTACATGATCTCGGGCAAGCCGATGTTCGGCCTGCCGGCGGCCGTGCCGGTCATCTTCGAGTTGACCGTGCTGCTCAGCGCGTTCGCCTGCTTCTTCGGCATGTGGGGCCTCAACGGCATGCCGCGGTTGAGCCATCCGCTGCTGGCGCACGACCGGTTCCGGCGCGCCTCGCAGGACCGTTTCTACATCGTGATCGAAGCCCGCGACCCCAGGTTCGAGACCGAGAAGACCCGCGCCTTCCTCGCCTCGCTGGGTGGCAGCGTCGTCGACGAGGTTCGCGAAAGTGTGGAGGGCTGACCGATGCCGCGCCCGATCATCTACGTGCTGCTGGTGCTGGTCGCGGTCAGTCTGGTGCCCATGGGCCTGCTGTACCGGGCCAACCACCTGCCCAAGAACCAGCCGCGACTGCAGGTCGTCCCGGACATGGACCAGCAGTTCTACTACAAGGCGCAGACGGAGAACCCGTTCTTCGCCGACGGCGTCACCATGCGCAAGCCGCCCGCAGGCACGGTGGCCCGCGGGATGCTGGCCGCGGACGACGCGTATTTCCGGGGCATCGCGCGCGACACGATCTTCGTCGCGGAGATTCCCGCGACGGTGACGCGGCCCATGCTCGACCGCGGCCGCGAGCGCTTCAACATCTACTGCGCGCCCTGCCACGGGCAGAGCGGCAACGGCAACGGCATGGTGCACGCGCGCGCGCAGGCGCTGGGCGAGGGTACCTGGACGCCGCCGACGGACCTGACCAGCCAGACGGTGGTCGACCGGCCCGCCGGGCACATCTACAACACCATCGCCAACGGGATCCGGACCATGCCGTCCTACGGCGCTCAGTTGAGCCCCGAGGACCGCTGGGCCGTCACGGCGTACGTGCGGGCGCTGCAGTTGTCGCGCAACGCCACGCCGGCCGATCTGCCGGTCGAGACGCGGGCGGCGCTGGGTCAATAGACCCGGAGCGGCCGCTGGAATCGGAACCGCCCGCCCCGCGGGCGCAGGGAAAGCGCCGGTCCCGGAGGACCGGCCAGCACGGGAGAAGTGGAATTGGCTCATCACCGCGTTCCCACGCTGCAGGATACGCGCACGACGCTCGACGGCCTGGGGCCGCGTGTGCTGGGGATCAGCGTCGCCGTCGGTCTGGCCGGGCTGGCCGCCGCCGTCGGGCTGGGCCTGGCGCAGGGCGACGGGCTGAAGCACTTCTCGTTCGCCTACCTGCTGAATTTCGCGTTCTTCCTGGGGCTGAGCCTGGGAGCGCTGTTCTTCATCGGCATCATGTTCGTCACGCGCGCCAGCTGGAACGTGGTGATCCGCCGGCTGGCCGAGGTGATGGCCGCGGTGATGCCGCTGATGGCGGTGCTGGCCATCCCCGTGATCCTGCTGGCCGGGAACATCTACGGCTGGATGGATCCCGAGGTGGCCAACAGCCACGCCATGGCCCACAAGACCGGCTACCTGAACCTGGGCGCGTTCACGGTGCGCTGGATCATCTACTTCGTCATCTGGAGCGGCTACTCGCTGTTCTACTGGCGCAGCTCGCTGGCGCAGGACAAGACCGGCGATCTGGCCATCACGCGGCGTTTCGAGAACCTGAGCGGTTTCGCGCTGCTGGCCTGCGGCATTTCGATGGCGGCGGCCTCGTTCGACCTGGTCATGAGCATCGATCCGCTGTGGTTCAGCACGATGTTCGCCGTCTACTACTGGGCCGGCGGCTTCGTGACGTTCTTCGCGGTGATGACGCTGGTGACGCTGGGACTGCAGCGGACCGGCCGGCTGACGCGCATCGTCAGCCCCGAGCACTTCCACGACCTGGGCAAGGCGATGTTCGCCTTCACGTTCTTCTGGGGCTACATCGCTTTCAGCCAGTACATGCTGTACTGGTACGCGAACATCCCCGAGGAGACGGCCTGGTACCTGCTGCGGTCGCAGAACGGCTGGGGCGAGCTGGGCAAGGTCCAGCTGTACTGCACGTTCGGGCTGCCCTGGCTGGGCCTGGTCTCGCGCTGGGCCAAGCGCAGCCGCAAGGTGCTGGCCTTCTGGGCGGTGTGGATCATCGTGGCGCAGTGGCTGAACCTGTACTGGGTGGTCATGCCCGAGTACAGCGAGCACTTCGTGTTCAGCCCGATCGCCGTGGTCTGTTTCCTGGGCATCGGCGGGCTGTGGCTGGCGGGAGTCACCCGCCTGGCCATGGGCGGTTCGCTGGTGCCGACGCGCGATCCGCGGCTGGACGAGTCGCTGCGGTTCGAGAACGCCTGACGCAGACGCGCTGATCCCCAGGCGCGCTGGATTCAAAGTGCCTTTGGCGGCACGCGGGAGCAATGGTATGGCTGCAGCCGATCGCAAAGCGAACAACGGCTTCAATACTCCGGCGGTGGTCCTGTGCGGCGCCGCGGCGCTGGTGTTCATCGTGGCCCTGTCCCTGTTCCTGCACGGCGGCTACCTGGCCGCGCAGGCCCGTGAGACGCGCGCCAAGACGGAGACGCCGGTCAACGAGGCGCTGCGGGCCGCCGAAGCCGAACAGCAGGCCCGGCTGCAGGAAGCGCCGCGCTGGCTGGACGACGGGAAGACGAAGGCCGTTCTGCCGATCGGGACGGCCATGGACCGGCTCGCGGCCACGGCATCGATCCAGACCCTGCCCGCGGCCCCGGCCGCCGAAGCAGCGGCAGGAAACGAGGTGACGGATTGATCGGCAGCGCCAACATCTCCAACTGGCTTCCCCAGGCGGCGTCTTCGCAGGCGCAGGGCGTCGACGCGGCGTTCTACGGCGTCTATGTCGCCGGGGCGTTCGCGGTGGTGCTGGTCGTCGGGCTTGCGCTGACCTTCGTGCGCCAGTTCCGCCGGCAGCGCGACGACGAGCGGGGGACTCCTGACGGCCGCGCGCATCCGCTGTACCAGGGACTGTGGGTCCTGGCCGCCGTCGCCGTGGCCGTCTATGCCTTCGCCGCCGGGCTGCCCGGCTTCCTGGACGCCCAGTCGGCGCCCTGGCTGTCGTACCGCGTCCTGGTGAACACGAGCCAGGAAGGCTACAAGTTCACCTACCCGAACGGCCATATCGCCGACACGCTGCACGTGGCGACCGGCCGTCCGGTGCGCCTGGACGCCACCACGGTCGACGTCATCCACTCCCTGCAGGCGCCGGCGCTGCGGCTGAGCGAAACGGTGGTCCCCGGCCGCACGGCGCAGGCGTGGTTCACCGCCTCGACGCCCGGCACCTTCGACCTGCGCAGCGGTGTCTACGGCGGCGAACGCTACCAGGACATGAAGACCGCCGTCGTGGCGCACGCGCCGGCCGATTTCGAGGCCTGGATGCAGCGCGTCTCCGACATCTTCGCCGGCCGCACCATGGAACAGGCCGGCGAACTGCTCTACGGCACCAAGGGCTGCCGCGCCTGCCACAGCCTGGACGGCTCGAAGCTGGTTGGCCCCAGCTTCAAGGACGTGTACGGTTTCGAGTTCGACACGCGTGAAGGCGTGCGGATCACCGCCGACGCGGCCTACATCAGGGCCTCGATCCTGACTCCCAACGTGTCGGTCATCGCCGGCTTCGAACCCGTGATGACGCCGTACGAGGGCAAGATCACCGACAAGGAGATCGAAGCCATCACCGCGTGGCTGAGGACACTGTCCAGCAAGGGCGGCGTCCCGGCCGCCGCCGATTCGACCGGGGCGGCGCCCGTCGCCGCGACCGTGGCCGAAGCAGCCGCGCAGGAGGGCAAGTAGATGAGCACGGCCACCAATCGGCCCGGCGCCGCCGGCAACTGGCTGAACACCACCGACCACAAGCGCATCGCGATCCAGTTCCTGTGGTGGACCTGCGGCGCCTTCCTGCTGGGAGCGATCTACGCGATCATTCTCCGGATGCGCGTGACCAGCGGACTGGTCGAGCCGGAACTGTACCGCCAGATGCTGACGCAGCACGGCGTGCTGATGGTCTTCCTGTTCCTGGTGCCGGCCATTCCCACGGTGCTGGGGAACTACGTGCTGCCGCTCCAGCTGGGCGCGCCCGAACTGCGCCTGCCCTGGCTGACGCGGCTGTCGCTGCGCCTGCAGATCGCCGGGACGATCCTCCTGATCCTGTCCATCATGTTCGGTGCCGTGGGCTCCGGCTGGACGTTCGTGACGCCGGCGAGCCTGCAGGCCTCCGGCGCCTTCGGCCTGTTGACGCTGGCGCTGGTCTGCGTGGCGGGCGGCTGGCTGGCCACGGGCCTGAATTTCATCGTCACCGTGCACCACGGACGCCGGCCCGGCCTGGGCTTCTTCCAGATGCCCATCCTCAGCTGGTCGCTGTACCTGACGGCGTACGCCCTGGTCGTGGCGGGCACGCTGTTCGCAGTGCTGGTCATCTATCTGGCGGCGGCCCGCGGCGCCGCCCGCGGCCCCTTCGGCGCCGATGCCGACCCGCTGCTCTGGCAGAACTACTTCTGGTTCGCGACCCGTCCGCTGGCCTTCTTCGCGCTGCTGCCCGCGGTCGGCGTCATCACCGACGTCATCGCCGGCATGAGCCGCCGTCCGGTCGTCGGCTACCGCACGGTCGTCGGTTCGCTGATCGCGCTGCTGGGACTGGGCTTCTGCACCTGGGGCGTGCACCTGATCGGCAAGGGCCAGTCGCCCGCCGCGAGCTTCGTCTTCGCGGCCCTCAGCCTGTTCACCGCCGTGCCGGTGGCGCTGCTGAGCTTCAGCTGGCTGTCCATGCTCTACCGCGGTTCGGTGGCCTGCGCCACGCCCACGACCTTTGCCATCGGCTTCCTGCTGAACGCGGGCATCGCCGTGATGAGCGGGCTGATGCTCTGCACGCTGTCGGCGTCGAGCTACCTGGCCAACACTGTGTTCGTCACCGGCCACCTTCACTACGTGATGATGGGCGGCGTGCTGACGGCGCTGCTGGCCGGCCTGCACTACTGGTGGCCGAAGATGTTCGGCCGCATGTACAGCCCCCTGCTCGGCCGCCTGTCCGGTTACGCCTACATCGTGGGCCTGAACCTGGCGTTCCTGCCGCAGCTGATCGCCGGCGCGCGCGGCCTGCCGCAGGGCCTGGCCAAGCTGCCGGCCGGCCTGGAGGGGCTGGACACCATCGCGACGGTCGGCATGTGGATCCTGACCACCGGCCTGGTGATGGTGATCTCGAACCTGTTCGGCTCGCTGCACGACGGCCCCGAGGCGGGAGAGAACCCGTGGGGCGCGGCGACGGGCGAATGGAACGGCGCGAAGGGCCCGGCGGCGGAAAGCCCGTACGGGGGCTGATCGTCCCGACACGAAGGAAGCGCAATGAGCGCCGGCTCCCGCGAACGTCCCTACTGGAACCCGTACCTGACGGGATTTCTGCTCGGCCTGGTGCTGCTTCTGGCCTTCGTGGTCGCCGGCCGCGGGCTGGGCGCCACGGCGGCGTTTTCGGCCGTGGCGACCTGGCTGGTCCAGCTCGTCTCTCCCGCCCACGCCCAGGCCAACCCGGTCCACGCCCGCTTCTGGAACGAAGGCTCGCCGCTGCTCTCGTGGACGCTGTTCCTGCTGGGCGGCGCCGTGGTCGGCGCGTTCCTGTCGGGCTGGCAGGGTAGGCGCCTGGCCTTCTCCGTCGAGCGGGGCCCCCGGATCACCGACAACCAGCGACTGCTGCTGGCGCTCGTGGGCGGCTTTGTGGCCGCGTACGGCGCCCGTATCGCCCGGGGCTGCACCAGCGGCCAGGCCCTGTCCGGCGGCGCGATGCTGAGCGTCGGCGGTCTCGTCTTCATGGGCGCGGTCTTCGTCGCCGCGTACGCGCTCGCCTGGTTCGTCCGCCGGGAGTGGCTGTGATGCTGCCGCTGACGTCCTCCTACCCGTTCGGCACCGCGGCCTGGCTGGGAGCCGCCGTCCTGCTCGGACTGGGTTTCGGCTTCTGCCTGGAACGCGCGGGCTTCGGCAGCGCGCGCAAGCTGACCGCCGTGTTCTACCTGTACGACATGGCGGTGGTGAAGGTGATGTTCACGGCCATCGTCACGGCGATGGTCGGGTTGTTCATCCTGTCGGCCGCGGGCCTGCTGGACCTGTCGGAGATCTTCGTCGAGCCCACGCACATGGCGGCGCAGGCGCTGGGCGGTCTGCTCTTCGGCGCCGGCTTCATCGTGGGCGGCTACTGCCCCGGCACGGCCATCGCGGCTCTGGCCACCGGCCGCAGGGACGGCCTGGCGTTCGCGCTCGGCATGCTGCTCGGCGTTCTGGCCTATGCCGAACTGACGCCCGGCCTCGAGGCCTGGATCAGCGGAGGCGGCAGCGAAGGGATGACCCTGCCGGAAACCACAGGTCTCGGCCGGGGCTGGTGGACGCTCGGCTTTGTGGCTTTTCTCGCGGCCGCGGGCTGGGGGATGGGGCGGCTGGAAACGAAGTTCGCTGGCCGGCGGCCGCGGTGTTGATCCGCAGCTTCCCGTCTGCCATTCTGCGCCCAGGTCGTCGGCGACCACCGGTGTCGTCTGAAACCAGACAATCCTATCTTTTTTCTGGGATTTGACACCGCCGATTCATAAATTTCCGGCGTCACGAACCCCGGAGGCCCGCCCGTGTCCGCGAATCACGAATCGCCGAAGCATTCCGCCGGCACGCCCGGAGGCAAGCCGACCCGCCTGCCGTCGTCGTTCTACAACGTCATCTCGCTGTCCGGCGCCGCTCTGGCCGGGCTCAGCGTGGTGCTCATCCTGTTCCTGTTCGCGCTGGAACACTTCGGGAACACCGAAAGCCCGTACATGGGGATCATCGCCTTCGTGATCCTGCCGGGCTTCCTGATCATCGGACTGGCGATGGGCGCGATCGGCGTGCTGCGGCAGCAGCGCCGGCGCCGGCTGGGACTGGCGCACACCGAGCGCCTGCCCCGCATCGATTTCAACGACCCGACCCACCTGCGCGCCACGTTCCTGGTGGGCGGCGGCTTTCTGGTCTTCCTGGCCCTGTCGGCCTTCGGCAGCTACCAGGCCTACGAGTACACCGAGAGCGACAAGTTCTGCGGCACCACCTGCCACACCGTGATGAAGCCCGAGTACACGGCCTTCAACGCCTCGCCCCACCAGCGCGTGGGCTGCGTGAAGTGCCATATCGGCTCGGGCGCCGAGTGGTACGTCCGGTCCAAGCTGTCGGGCGCCTACCAGGTGTATTCGGTGATGTTCAACAAGTACTCCCGGCCGATCGAGACCCCGATCAAGAACCTGCGCCCGTCGCGCGACACCTGCGAGCAGTGCCACTGGCCGGAGCACTTCAGCGGCGAGAAGCTGAAGTCGTACGACTACTACGGCCGCGAAGAGGGCAACACGCACTGGAGCCTGAAGTTGGCGATGAAGATCGGCAGCGGCGGCGCCGGCGGGGCCGAGGCCCACGGGATCCACTGGCATACGGCCAACCAGGTCACCTACGTGGCCACCGATCCCAAGCGTCTGGACATCCCCTGGGTGAAGATCGTCGGCAAGGACGGCAAGGAGAAGATCTACCGCAGCACGGAGTCCGACCTGACGGACGAGCAGGCCGCGGGCCTCGAGCAGCGGCTGATGGACTGCATCGACTGCCACAACCGGCCGACGCACCACTACAATCCGCCGTCGCGTGTCGTCAACAAGGACATCGCCAACGGCCTGATCGCGCATGATCTGCCCGGGATCAAGAACCTGCTGGTCGACCTGATGCAGGCCGAGTACAAGACCGAGGACGAGGCGCTGGCCGCCATCGACGCAGGCACGCGCAGTTTCTACAACGAGGAACACGCCGAGGTGGCGACGGCCCGCGCCGCGGACATCGACGCGGCCATCGGCCGGGCGCAACTGCTGTTCAAGACGAACATCTTCCCGGAGATGGGCGTCAACTGGCGCGAGTTCCCCGACCACATCGGCCACCTGACCACGCCGGGCTGTTTCCGCTGCCATGACGGCCAGCACCAGACCGACGACGGTGAAGTGCTGCCCCGCGACTGCAACCTGTGCCACACGATCCTGTCGCAGACGCGCAAGACCGGCGAAGAGACCATGTCGCTGGCAAGCGTCGAGTACGTGCACCCCGAGGACATCGGCGACGAGTGGAAGACCACCAACTGCAACGAGTGCCACGGGGAATAGCGGATTTTCGGCCTCCGGGCGGGCAGGCGGCGGGGCCGCTTGACTCCGCCCGGGTGCCGGATGATTCTTGTTGAGAATGTGAATGCAACGCCCTGCGGCCACGCGCCGCCACGGCCCTGCCCATGACCCCCAGCCCAAGCCGAGGGAAGCACATGCCGAATTCCAAGATCGTCTGGACCAAGATCGATGAGGCGCCCGCGCTGGCGACCTACGCCCTGTTGCCCATCGTCCAGGCCTACACGAAGGGCACCGGCATCGACGTCGAGGCCAGCGACATCTCCCTGGCGGGGCGCATCATCGCCAACTTCCCCGAGAAGCTGACCCCGGCCCAGAAGCTGCCCGACGCGCTGAAGTTCCTGGGCGACCTGGCGAAGACGCCCGCGGCGAACATCATCAAGCTGCCGAACGTCTCGGCTTCGATCCCGCAGCTGCAGGCCGCCCTCAAGGAACTGCAGGAGCACGGCTTTGACGTGCCCAACTATCCGGAAGAGCCGAAGAACGACGAGGAGAAGGCCCTTCAACTGCGCTTCACCAAGGTGCTGGGTTCGGCCGTGAACCCGGTGCTGCGCGAAGGCAACGCCGACCGCCGCGCCGCCGCTTCGGTCAAGAAGTTCGCCCAGAAGAACCCGCACCGGATGATGAAGGACTGGCCGAAGGAGGGGTCGAAGACCCGCGTCGCCCACATGACCGCGAAGGACTTCTACGGCACCGAGAAGTCGGTCACCCTGGCCGCGCCGACCGAAGTGCGCATCGAGTTCACCGGCGCCGGCGGCGAAGTGAAGGTCCTCAAGGAGGGCCTGGGCCTGCTGGCCGGCGAAGTGATCGACGCCGCGGTGATGAACGTGGCGGAGCTGCGGAAGTTCTACGCGAAGACGATCGACGAGTGCAGGCGCGACGGCACGCTGCTGTCGCTGCACCTGAAGGCCACCATGATGAAGATCTCCGATCCCGTCATGTTCGGCCACTGCGTGTCGGTGTTCTTCGCCGCGGCGCTGGACAAGCACGCCGGTACGCTGGCCGAAATCGGCGCCAACGTGAACAACGGCCTGGCCGGCGTCATCGAGAAGCTGGACAAGCTGCCGCCCGCGAAGAAGGCCGAGATCGAGGCCGACATCGCCGCCGTCTACGCCACGCGCCCGGCCATCGCGATGGTCGACTCGCGCAAGGGCATCACCAACCTGCACGTGCCCAATGATGTCATCGTCGACGCCTCGATGCCCAACATCGTGCGCGACGGCGGCCGCATGTGGAACAACGACGACCAGCTGCAGGACACCGTGGCCATGGTCCCGGACCGCTGCTACGCCACGATCTACCAGACCATCATCGAGGACTGCAAGCAGAACGGCCAGTTCAACCCGGCCACCATGGGCGCGGTCTCCAACGTGGGCCTGATGGCGCAGAAGGCCGAGGAATACGGCTCGCACGACAAGACGTTCATGGCGCCCGGCAACGGCGTCGTGAAGGTGATCGACAAGAACGGCGCGGTGCTGCTGGAGCAGGCCGTCGAACCGGGCGACATCTTCCGCATGTGCCAGGCCAAGGACGAAGCCATCCGCGACTGGGTGAAGCTGGCCGTGACCCGCGCCCGGGCCGCCGGCACGCCGGCCATCTTCTGGCTGGACCCGAAGCGCGGCCACGACGCGCAGATGATCGCCAAGGTGAACGCCTACCTGCCGCTGCACGACACCAAGGATCTCGATCTGAGGATCATGGCCCCGGTCGAAGCCATGGCCTTCACGCTGATCCGCACGCGCCGCGGCGAGAACACCATCGCGGTCACCGGCAACGTCCTGCGTGACTACCTGACCGACCTGTTCCCGATCCTTGAACTGGGCACCAGCGCCCGCATGCTCTCGATCGTCCCGCTGCTGAACGGCGGCGGCCTGTACGAGACGGGCGCCGGCGGTTCGGCCCCGAAGCACGTGCAGCAGTTCCTGCAGGAGGGCCACCTGCGCTGGGACTCGCTCGGCGAATACTGCGCCCTGGTCCCGTCGCTGGAGCAGGTCGCGGCCACCGGCAACGCCCGCGCCGCGCTGCTGGCCGAGACGCTGGACACGGCCATCGGCGGCTACCTCGAGAACGCGCGCTACCCGAGCCGCAAGGTGAACGAGATCGACAACCGCGGCAGCACCTTCTACCTGGCGATGTACTGGGCGCAGGCCCTGGCGGCCCAGGACAAGGACGCCGAACTGAAGGCCCGTTTCGCGCCGGTGGCGAAGACGCTGACGGAGAACGAGGCGAAGATCGCCGCGGAGCTGCTGGCCGCGCAGGGCAAGCCGACGGACGTCGGCGGGTACTACCACCCGGACGACGTGAAGGCGGACAAGGCGATGCGGCCGAGCCCGACGCTCAACGCGGTGATCGATGCGTTGAGGTAGGGGCGGCGGAAAACTGCGGGATGGGGAATGGGCGGCCGCCGGCGTTAAGTCGGTGGCCGTCTTCCGCACGGAATGGTTGCCCCGGGAGCCTCCCGGCGTGCTATAATCACGACGAATAGTGCCTTTAATTGGGGGGAGGACCCATGCCGCGCCGCATCCACTTCGTCATTGCCCTTTCCCTGCTGCTCGCCGCGGCCGGACCGGCCTGGGCCCAGTTGACCAGTTCGTTCAGCGACGCCGCCGAGGGCTGGTTCGTCCGCGATCTCAATTGCAGCAACTACAACACCATCGTCGCCACGCACAGCCTGATCTGGCAGGGCGTCGCGGGCGACCCGGATGGCCACGTGACCCACCACGACGTCACGAACCAGTGCGCGTTCTTCGTCGCCCCGCCGACATGGTCGGGCGATCGGTCCGCCTATGCGGGCGGCAGCCTGGAGTTCTCGCTCACTTCGACCGAGTTCGACTGGTCGGGGTCGGACGTCGTGGTGTTGATCGGCGCCGGATGGGTCATTTGTCACGAACTGCCGCAGTTGCCGCCGCAGCCGCCGGTGTGGGGCCGCTACGCGGTGCCGCTGGAAGCCGGTGTGTTCCGCTACAACAGCAGTGCGGGCGCCATCGTATCGGCGGCCCATTTCGACGCCGTGCTGGCGGACCTCGACATCCTGATGCTGCCGGCGGAATTCGGGAGCGAGATCGAGGAAACGGTGGGGCTCGACAGCGTGCGGCTGCTGCCGCCCGCCAGCGCCACGCCGGAGCTGCCTCAGGCTGCTGTTCGCCTGCTGGGCGCGCAGCCGAATCCGTTCAATCCGTCCACGCGGATCGTGTTCGAAGTGCCCGAAGCCGTGCCGGTGCGTCTGGCCGTGCACGACGCCGGCGGACGCCTGATCCGTGTCCTGCGCGACGGCCAGATTGCCGCCGCCGGGCGGCACGAGGCCACCTGGCTCGGCCGCGACGACGACGGTCGCCCGCAGCCCTCGGGCGTCTACCTGGTGCGCCTGGAAGCTGCGGGCGTGGTCTCGTCGGCGCGCGTCACGCTCGTGCGCTGACGAACGCCCGGCCACGTCCCGGTTGCCTGATGTGGCGGGGTCATCATCGTCGCCACGCAGGGTACGGGCGGTAACCGCTCCGACTTGCGCCGGCGCAAGTCCTACAACCGGACCCGCACCGTCTGGACCGAGTTCGCAGGAATCGTGATCTCCGCGTACCGATCCGCGATCTGCAGCTTGCAGGCAATGGCGTTCTTCGTGGTGTTCAGCAACTGCACGCTGAGCAACCCGTCGCCGTTGACGGTGGCGCAGGCATGCAGCGCATCGGGATCCAGAGCGTCCAGCACGCGCCGGGTCCGGACCGCCTTGTCTCCCGGACGGATGGTCCGACTGAACTGCGACAGGATGTGGAAGACGGGGGTGTAGTAGACCTCGCGCGTCCCGGTGTCGATCATGATGGGGGCGCCGCAGAAGTTGCCCACATGGTTGGGCCCGCCGTTCCGGTCCAGGACGATGTTCCAGTCCACCCAGCCGCCGACCCAGTGATCCAGGCCGACGATGATGTTGCGCGCATAGCGATGGACGGGTGTGTAGACGGGATGGTCGGCGGCGCCCGCTCCCGCCCATTCCGCCGTGTAGGCCCAGTCCGTGGCGGTGGCGTTCCACCAGAATCCGTCGTTCTGAAACCAGCCGGACTCCTTGTATCCGGCGGGATCGCCGATACCGCCGGTTGCGGCCGTGCCCAGGTTGTCGATGCAGCCCTCGGTATGGATGATGGCGAAATCCGGGAACCTGGCGTGCACCCTGTCGAGGACGTCCTCGAAGACGTTGAAGGTGCTGGCGTACCAATGGACGGCGGCGCCGTACACGTAGGGGGTCGTTTCCGGGTCCGCGAAGATCACGTCGGCCCAACGCTCCAGACCGTCCATGTTCTGGTCGTAGACCAACAGCCGGGTCTCCGCTTGCCGGCTGTTCAACAGCCGCGGCCCGAGATGATTTTTGACGAAGTCGTTCTGCGACCCGGGCGTGAAATCCATGCTTTCCCAGTTGCCGCCGTTGCCGTGGGGTTCGTTCACCGGCGTCAGGCCCCAGAGCGCCACCCCGGCCTGCGCATACGCGTCCAGATACCTGACGAGATAGTCGGCGTAGGTGGACACGTATTCGGGCTTGAGCGAGCCTCCGGTGCCCTGCCAGTTGTTCGCCGCGGATCCGGGGATGTACCAGGTCCCGATGTCCTTCATCCAGGCCGGCGCCGTCCAGGCCGAGGCGATGATCTTCAGTTCCTGGTCCCGTTGCTCCCGCTTGATCGCGAGCGCTTCCTTGATCATCGGCAACAGGTCGTAGTCGGGGTCCGCGATCCCCGGGTGGCCGACCGGGTCGAAGCCGGCGACGTCCTGAGCGATACTGAAGGCCTTCAGCTCCCGGTCACCCGGTTCGTCGGCGTAGGAGTACCTGCCGTCCACTGAGAAATCGCAGGCCCCGATAGGGGTGCGGGTCAGCGTGAAGTTGGCGCCGGCCTCACCGTACACCTTCTGCATCAACTCCCGTCGCTGCTGCGGTTCCAGGTGCGCCAGGACGAAAGCGGACGATTCCGTGAACGAGGTGCCGATCCCGTGGATGGTCTGCTTGGTGCTGTCGGGGAAGACCGAGATCACGGTGCCCTCGGCGAGGCCCATCCGGAAGGGCACGTTCTCCAGCAAGGACTGGCGGGCCCCGCCCTCGGAGGTGAGCAGGATCTCGCTGGTGGCGGCCGGCGCGCGAGCAGCCATCTGCGCATCCGCCGAGGATCCCGCCGAAAGCATGGCCAGAAGCAGCGGTGGAACGGCGAGATTTCTCATTTCGGCGCCTCTGGTTCGAGGGAGTGCGGCGTGGGCCGGCGACTCCCCGGTCTTGTCGACGGGCTGCGACTCGGAGTCCGAAGTTGTTGCGCCATCAAAGCGTGGGTTGGATTCCGTGTCCAGCCTGGGTTCGTTCCGGACCTGCCAATATCCCCTCACGCAGCGCGTCCCACCCGGGGGGCCAATCCATTTCTGACGGAAATCAGCAAGCTCCACTTCTAGGATGTCTGCTCTCGTGCGAAGCTCACGATAGGATCGGTGACCTTGAGCCGTGGCCGTCGGGCCGTCCGCTGCAGCACCTGGAACCGTGGCACAGGATGAGTTACTCAAGAGCGGGCTGACAGGGTTTCCGGGAGGCGAAGGAGAGCAGGATGATGCGGATACTCGTCCGATCCCGTCGGCGTCGCCTTCCGGCGCTCCTGATCGCGATCGCCTTCACCGGTCTGCCCCTGGCCGGATCGGCCCAGTCCCCCGACCACGATTCCCCGGCTTTGCCGCTCGGTCGGATCCTCCGCCCGGACGGCACGCTCGACCTTCATGGCGGCCATTACGGCAGCGTGTCGGCCGCGGGGTGGCGGATGGTGTCGAGGACCGGGGAGGCGCCTCGTTTCGAGCGCACGGAGTCGCCGGACGCTCCCTGCGTGGTGGGGCGCGTTGCCGACCCGGCGACGACGGCGGTCCCTGCTGATGTGCACTGGGATGACCGTTTCTCCATGTGCTTTGGCGCACGGTGCCTCGCCGCGACCGGAGATGGCGACTTCTACGCTGCTTCATCCGGACTTGTCTCCAGGTGGGACGGCGCGACCTGGTCAGCAATCGGCTCGGCGCTGAACGGGTATGTGTCCGTCCTGGCGGTCGACGGTGTCGGCAATCTCTACGCCGGAGGCAGCTTTACCGCTGCCGGCGACGTGCCGGTTTCCTGTGTCGCCAAGTGGGACGGGACGGCTTGGTCGGCACTTGGCTCCGGCATGAACGATGACGTGCTTGCCCTGGCCCTGGACGGAAATGGAAATCTCTACGCCGGGGGGCGTTTCACGACAGCCGGCGGGGTGTCTGCGCCACGGGTCGCCAAGTGGAACGGGGCGACCTGGGCGGCGCTCGGCTCGGGAATGGAAGACGACAGTGCCGTGTATGCCCTGGCCCTCGACGGGAACGGACATCTCTACGCCGGTGGCGACTTCATGACGGCGGGAGGCGTGCCCGCTTCCCGTCTCGCCATGTGGGACGGGAATGCCTGGTCGGCGCTTGGCTCGGGAACGAACGGTACCGTGGAGGCCCTGGCCAGCGACGGGAACGGCAACCTCTACGCCGGGGGGCTCTTCACGGGTGCCGGAGGTGTGATCGCTTCCATGATCGCGAAGTGGGACGGGGCCGGCTGGTCAGAGCTTGGTTCGGGAATGAGCAATCGCGTGGTGGCCCTGGCCTGCGACGGAAACGGCTCTATCTACGCCGGGGGCGAATTCTACTACGCCGGCGGCACGCCGGTCACTTGCATCGCCAAATGGAACGGGGCTGCCTGGTCAGCGCTGGGCCCGGGCACGGAACACTTCACATACGTGTATGCCTTGGCCGTTGATGGGGCAGGCAATCTCTGCGCCGGGGGCGTACTCACGATCAGCGGTTGGGGCAACCCCTTCATCGTCAAGTGGGACGGGGCGGCCTGGTCGGTGCTCGGCGAAGGGATGAACCAATCCGTGGCGGCCCTGGCCGTCGACGGGAACGGCAATCTCTACGCCGGGGGACGGTTCACGACCGCCGGCGGAGTGTTCGCTTCGCATGTCGCCAAGTGGAACGGGACCAGGTGGTCAGCGCTCGGCTCGGGGACGGCCAATATCGTCGAAGCCCTGGCCGTCGACGGGAGCGGCCATCTCTGGGCCGGAGGCAACCCCCCGATCTACGGATCTTTTGGCCTCGTCAGGTGGGACGGGACGACCTGGTCAACACCCGGCTCGGGAAAGAGAGCGTTGGATGCCGTCTATGCGCTGGCGGTCGACGGGAGCGGCAATCTCTACGCCGGAGGTGCCTACAACATCATCAAGTGGGACGGGGCGTCCTGGTCGACACTTGGTTCGGGAGTGAACGGCGGTGTGTCGGCCCTGGCCGTCGACGGAAGCGGCAATCTCTACGCCGGCGGACGGTTCACGACCGCCGGGATTGTGCCTGCTTCCAACATCGCCAAGTGGAATGGGGCTGTCTGGTCCGCGCTCGGCACGGGAATGGACTACGACGTATACGCCCTGGCCGTCGACGGGGGCGGCAATCTCTACGCCGGAGGTGACTTCACGACCGCCGGAGGCATGCCTGCTGCCCACATCGCCAAGTGGGACGGGGCTGCCTGGTCAGCGCTTGGCTCAGGCATGGACAGGAACGTGCTCGCCCTGGCCGTCGACGGGAACGGGGTTCTTTACGCCGGAGGAGCCTTCACGACCGCCGATGGTGTGCCGGCTTCCGGCATCGCCAAATGGGACGGGGCTGCCTGGTCAGCGCTCGGCTCCGGCGTGGACGGCGCTGTGTTCGCCCTGACCGTCGACGGGGACGGCGGTCTGTGCACCGGGGGAATTTTCTTGAAAGCAGGCGCCAAGCTCTCGGGTTGCGTCGGCATCTGGCACGAACCCACCCCCGCCGCCGTGCCCTCCCACGGGCGGCCGCAGCCAGTCGTGCTGCTGAGCGACGCCGTCCCGAACCCGTTCAACCCGCTGACGACGCTTCGCTTCGTGCTCACGGGGCCCGGGCACGTGCGGCTGTCCATCTACGATCTTCGTGGCCGGCTCGTCCGCGCGCTCGTGAATGAGCATCTGTCCGGCGGAGACCATCAAGTGACATGGGACGGCTTGGACGAGCGAGGAGCGGCGGTCGCGTCGGGGACCTATTGCGCGAGAATCGACGCGGATGCGCTGCACGACATGCAGCGGTTGACGTTGGTCAAGTAGACGTTCAAGGGGCCGTACGGGAACGAGTGGCGCATTTCAAATGCGGGCACCTGTGTTGTCGTGGGTGTGATCCGTGATTCACGCACGGAATCAATGATTGCCGGGAGTTGGAGCAGCTCTGCGCGGCCCGCTTCCCGAATACGGACGCACGGGCAACTTCACCCCTGTGCAAATCGCGCCGCCCCGACTTGCATCGCCCCGACTTGCGCCGCCCCGACTTGCGCCGGCGCAAGTTGCCGCTCGCCCCGGTTGGTCACGACCGCGGCAACCGCGCATTCGCCTTCGCTGAACTTGGGCACGATGAGGGCGGCCATGGAAGGCACGCCTTTCCAGGAGGAGGATGTGCGCCTGCGTATCGCAAAAAACACAGCGCAAAATATCTGTAATCGCTAGGGATAAATAAGGTTAGATCGACGATCAGTGGGACGCCGCGCAGCCGGGTTCGAGTCCCCGGCCAAGGACCGGTACGCACGCCAACCTATGGATTCTCTTCCGCCCCGGTGTATAATGACGCCATCGCCCTCCAGTGCCCCGCACGGGAGGAGACCGTCGATGCTGCCGACCGGCACGGCCCTCGGCCCCTACCAGATCATCGCCCCGCTGGGAGCCGGCGGCATGGGCGAGGTCTACCGCGCGCGCGACACGCGCCTGGGCCGCGACGTCGCCCTCAAGGTCATCGCCGGCGACCTCGCGCGCGACCGCGACCGCATCCGCCGCTTCGAGCAGGAAGCCCGCGCCGCCGGCGCGCTGAACCATCCCAACGTCTGCGCCATCCACGACATCGGCACGCACGAGGGCTCGCCCTTCGTGGTGATGGAGTTGCTGGAGGGCGAGTCGCTCCGCGCGCGGTTGAAGCGCGGGCCCATTCCCGCGCGCAAGGCCATCGACTACGCGGCCCAGGCCGCGCATGGGCTGGCCGCCGCGCACGAACGAGGCATCGTCCACCGCGATCTCAAGCCCGACAACCTGTTCCTGACCAACGACGGCCGGGTCAAGGTGCTGGACTTCGGGCTGGCGAAGCTGACCCGGCCCGACCTGCTGGCGCCGGCCGGCGAAGAAGCCGCCACGATGACCGCCACCGGGACGGGGGTGGCCTTCGGCACGATGGGCTACATGGCGCCGGAGCAGGTGCGGTGCACGCCGGCGGACCACCGGGCCGACCTGTTCGCGATGGGCGCCATCGTTTACGAGTTGCTGACCGGCAGGCGGGCGTTCCCGGGCGATACGTTCTATGACACGGGGCACCGCATCCTGCACGAGGATCCGCCGCCGCTGAGCGTGCCGGGAAAGGAGATTCCGGCCAACGTCGAGGCGATCGTGCGGCGGTGCCTGGAAAAGAGTCCGCAGGAGCGATTCCAGAGTGCGGGCGACCTGGCGTTCCACTTCGAGTCGTGCCTGGGGTCGGGACAATCGATACCGGTGAAGGCGGGTCGCCGCCGGCCGTCGTCGCGATGGCTGGTCGTGGGGGTGCTTTCCCTTGTCATTCTTGCGGCTGGAGCAGGCTACCGGTTGCGGCCCTCGATGCCGGCCGCGCCCACATTCCAGAAACTGAGCTTCGGCAAGGGAGCGGTCGGCAGCGCGCGCTTCACCCCGGATGGCAACAGCGTCATCTACAGTGCGCGCTGGGGCGACTGCGAATCGGAGCTGTTCAGCACGCGCATCGATGCGCCGGGCGTCACGTCGCTCGGGCTGCGCAATGTTTCGGTCGTCGGCATCCGAGGCGGGGAGGTTGCTATTCTCCTGCAATCGCCCCAACCGCTCCGTGAGTCGGGTGGAAACATTGCGACCCTCGCTACCATGCCCATCAGCGGTGGCACGCCACGTCCGGTTCTGGAAGGCGTCCTGGCCGCCGATTGGAGCCCTGACGGCAAGAGTTTTGCCGTCGTTCGGGCAGCCGACGGGCAGGAACGAGTCGAATACCCGGTGGGCAACGTGCTTTTCAAGACTTCAGGGTGGATCAGGGGAATTCGCATCTCTCAAGAAGGTGATCGGGTTGCGTTCGCGCACTGGCCACATCAGGGTGGCACGGGGGGCTCGATCATGACGGCCGACAGATCCGGCCGTACGACGACTCTGGCGGATCGTCCAGGCGTGGGCCGCGCCACCGTGGCGACGGCGTTCTGGTCCCCAGACGGTTCCGAGATCTGGTTCACAGGCGGGGACATCTGGGGCTGGAAATCGCTGCGGGCGGTCTCGTTCGACGGTAAAGTTCGGACGATTCTGAACAGCACGACCTCACTCGATCTGATGGATGTTCGCCGGGATGGGCGCGTCCTCTTGCTGAGCGGTACCGTGACGTCCGAAATCTGGGGATGTGCTCTCGGCGACAGTGCTGAACAGTCCTATTCGTGGCTCGACGGCAGTATGACGTGTGATCTCAGCGCGGACGGCACGATGCTTCTTTTCGGCGAATGTTCCGCGGGCGGTAGCGTCGGAACGTCGATGTTGCTGCGCCGCTTGGATGGAAGCCTCCCCATGCGGATGAACGCCCGTCTGGGCCTCAATGAAATGTCTTCGGACGGCGCCTGGGTCCTCGCGTGGGAAGAAAGCACGGCCACCCTGATTCCCACTGGTGTCGGCGAAAGACGGACGCTGCCCAGGGGGCCGATGGACCGACCGCAGTCGGCAGGCTTCTTCCACGACGGGAAGAGGATTCTCTTGGGTGGGTCCGTGGCCGATCGTCCGCCCAGGCTCTACGTCCAGGACCTTGCCGGCGGCCCACCGCGACCCATCTCGCCCGAGGGTATCTGGGTTGAAGGCTCGGGCCAGTGCATCTCGCCGGACGACACGCGGGTCGTTGCACGGTCGAATGGGGGTCCGGTCATCATCCCTGTCGCGGGTGGTGAACCACAGCCCATCCATGGGTTGCTTCCGGGACAGATGCCTGTGGCCTGGACAAGGGACGGCAAGTCGTTGTTCGTCGTGGTTTCCCGCGTCGGCAGTGTTATGCGCGTGATGCGTTTCGAACTCGCAACCGGCAAGAGCGTACTCTGGAAGGAAATCCGACTCTCGGACCCCACCGGGGCGCACTTTACCTACGGGCCGCTGATCGTGCGGGACGGGGAGGTCTATTTCTACTCGGTCTACCGCGGGCTCAACAACCTGTTCCTCGTGGAGGGGCTGCGGTGACCGGCGCCATGCCGGCCCGCAAAAGGTACAAGCCCGCGGCCGTGCGGGCGCGCTGATCCGAACTTGCGCCGGCGCAAGTCGCGGGCCCCCAACCCGCCACCTCCTTCGCGCGCCTGAACCACTTTCAATCCCGCCTACCCAGCAGATAGTGCCCCACGAACCACTCCTCGCCGCCGCCGTACGCGAACATCTCCGCGCAGGCCAGGAAGAACACGCGCCAGCGCACCCACCAGCGGGTCGTCTGGTCCGCGCCGTAGGTGTCGGCCAGGATGGCGCGGACCTCGTCGCGACGGGCGTCCATCTGCGCCAGCCAGGCTTCGCAGGTGCGCGCGTAGTGCAGGCCGCCGACGCGCCATTTTTCGCGCACACACAGGCGCTCGTCGAAGTGTTCCAGCAGGTCGTGCGCCGGCATGGTGCCGCCGGTGAAGAAGTGGCGGGCCATCCAGTCGTCCGGGCCTTCGCTCTCGTAGTGGTAGGCGAGCTCGCGGTGGACGAACATGTGCACGAACAGAAGGCCGTCGGCTTCCAGCCAGCCGTCGATGCGGCGCAGCATCTGTTCGTAGTTCTTCAGGTGCTCGAACATCTCGATCGAGACCACGCGGTCGAAGCGGCCCGCGGGGCGGAAGTCGTTCACGTCGTTCGTGAGCACATCGAGATTGCGCAGGCCCAGGCGCTCGGCCTTGGCGCGGATGAAGCGACCCTGGTCGCGGCTGTTGGAGACGGCCACGATCGAGCCCGCGGGATACTTCCGCGCCGCGTACAGGGCGAACGAGCCCCAGCCGCAGCCGAGGTCCAGCACGCGCTGGCCGTCGCGCAGCTGCGCCCGCTCGCAGGTGAGCGCGAGCATGGCTTCCTCGGACTCGGCCAGCGTCGTGGCCGGGCCTTCCCACAGGCCGCAGCTGTACTTGCGGCGCGGCCCGAGCACGGTCCCGAAGAAGACGGGCGGCAGCTCGTAGTGCTGCTCGTTGGCGAGGTCGGTGTGCAGGGCGATGGGGCTGGCGCGCAGTTCGGCGACGAAGGCGGGCCGGTCGCTGCGCTCACGCTCACGCCGCAGGCGTTCGCGGCAGCGTTGGCGGATCGCCCGGCGGATCACCGCGTCGGGCACCAGGTCGCGGTCCAGGATGGGCTGGTACCACATCAGGACTCCTTGCGCGGCGGCCAGGGGATGAAGGGGCTGGTCGTGCGCTGGTAGCGCCGGTAGTCCTCGCCGCGGGTGGCCAGGGCCTGGGCCTCGGTGGGGGGGATGCCGGTCACGCACAGGATGGAATAGAGGATGATCGCCGGCGCCAGCAGGCCGGTCCAGCCCCAGGGGCCGGTCAGGCCGAGGCAGCCGAAGCCGCACCAGAGGATCCACTCGAAGAAGTAGTTCGGATGCCGGCTATAACGCCACAGCCCGCGCCGGCAGGTGCGGCCCCGGCCGGCGGGGTCGCGCTTGAAGGCGGCGAGCTGGCGGTCGGCCACGGTTTCGCCGACCACGCCGATGACGACCAGGATCGCGGCCACCAGATCGCCCGGGCCGGGAAAGCGCACGTTCGCGGACGCCGCCAGCGCGAACGGCAGCGACAGTGCGACCGCCGCCAGCGCCTGGGCCTGGTAGAAGACGAAGAACGCGCGGTCGGCGTGGGGCGACCACTGCCGCCGCAGCGTCACGTAGCGGCCTTCCTCCGGCCGGCCCAGGACGCGGTCGCGCAGCAGATGCCAGGCCAGGCGCCCGCCCCAGGCCGCGCCCAGAAGTCCCAGCACGAGGCGCCGCGTCGGGTCTCCGTCACCCATCACGGCGCAGAGCACCGCCAGGGCGCCGGTCACGCCGGCCCAGCCGACGTCCACCACGCCGGCGTTGCCGGTGCGCCGCTGCAGGAGCCACAGCGCCAACATCACCAGCGCCGCCAGAGCCCAGCCGAGGCCCAGGAGCCGCAGGACCTCACCCATGACCGGCACCGGCGCAGCGCGCGGCAGCGGGCCAGGGAGCCGCCACCGGCTGCAGCAGCGGCAGAGAGCGGCAGCGGGGCTTGACCAGCAGCGTCTGCACCAGGCCGACGCGCCGTTCGCGGAAGCCGCCCTCGCAGTAGAGGAAGTAGAACTCCCAGGCCCTCAGGAACGCCTCGTCGCGACCGGCGGCCAGCAGCGCGGGGCGGGCTTCGGCCAGGCGCAGGCGCCAGTGACGGAGCGTCTCCGCGTAGTGCGCGGTCAGGTCCTCCTGGTGGGCCGCCTGGAAGTCCGTGTCGCGGGCCACGTGTCCGGCGATGACCGCGGGCGAAGGCAGCACGCCGCCCGGGAAGATGTAGCGCTTGATGTAGTCGACGTGGCGGGCATCGTGCGCGTAGTGGCGGTCGTCCACGACGATCGCCTGCAGGAGCATGGCGCCCTCGGGGTGCAGCAGTTCGCTGCAGCGCCGGAAGAACGCGCCGTAGTACTGCGTCCCCACGGCCTCGATCATCTCGATCGACACCAGCTTGTCGTAGAGACCGTCCAGTTCGCGGTAGTCCCGCTCGACCACGGTGACGCGCGCTTCGAGCCCGTGCCTCGCCACGCGTTCGCGGGCCTGTCGGGCCTGCTCGGCGCTCAGGGTGGTGGTGGTGACGCGGCAGCCGTAGTGCTTCGCGGCGTGCACGGCGAAGCTGCCCCAGCCGGTGCCGATCTCCAGCACGTGGTCCTGCGGACCGAGGTCCAGCTTGCGGCAGACGCGGTCCAGTTTGGCCCGCTGCGCCGCGGCCAGATCGTCGTCGCCGTCTTCGAACACGGCGCACGAGTAGGTCATCGACGGGTCCAGGAAGGCCGCGAAGAAGTCGTTCCCCAGGTCGTAGTGGTCGGCGATGTTGCGCCGTGCGTGCCCGATGGTATTGCGCCGCCGCCAGAGCTCGAAGCGGTGCCACGGCGCCAGCAGGCTGAGCGCGGGGGCGGTCCAGCGTCGCAGGGCATCCTCGTTGCGGGCCAGGATGCGGATCAGCGCCACCGGGTCGTCGCACCGCCACCAGCCGGCCATGAAGGCGCGGCCCACGCCGGCGCTCTGCTCGAACAGCGCGGCGGGGTAGAAGGCGCCGTCGGTGACCCGCAGTTCGGCGGCGAGCGCGCAATCGTCGGTCACACGCCCGAGCGTCCAGGCGCCTTCGTCGTCGCGCACGACCACGCGGCCCTCGCGCAGCGAGGCGAGGGCGCGCAGCAGGAGGCCCCGGCAGGTCCGCTGCCAGCGGGTCAGGGGCGCGGCGGTGGTCGTGGCCGTCGTCGGGGTCATGGCTGCTCCGTGGCGCCGGGGTGCGGATGAAACGGCACACGTTTAAGCCAGAGTCGCAGCGCCTGCCAGTGGATTCCACCCACGACCGCCAGGGTGGGCCACCCGTGGCCCCAGAGCATTCGGCCCAACTGGCGGGCATCCAGGGGATGCCGTTCGAGGGCCAGCGCCGCCGTGAACAGCCGGCCCTGGGCGTCGTGGTTCTCGATGACGGCGCGCAATCGTTCGCCCGGCGTCCACAGATGCCAGCGGTACTCCAGGTCCATGCCCATGAACGGCGAGACGTGGAACGCCTTGGGGCAGGTCGGACGCCAGCCTTCCGCGGGATCCTCGCCCTCGAAAGGCCCCAGGAGATAGGCGTGGCGTTCGCGCCACGGCGTGTTCGTGACGTCGGCCAGGACCCAGCGCAGGGTGCGGCCTTCGGGCGCGAAAATGTAGTAGAAGCTGACGGGATTGAAGCACCAGCCCCAGTACCGGGCCTGGGTCAGCAGCCGGATCGGCCCCGCGGGGCGTTCGCCTCCGAGCCGGGCCACCTCGCGGCGCACGGCCTCGTCCAGAGGCAGAGCGGGGTCGCCGAAATAGTCCGCCCGCCGGAAGCAGCCGGGGGCCGGGCGCCGCGCCGACCACAGCCGGTGGCCGTCGAGCGCGCCGGGCAACTCGGCCAGGTCGACGTACAACATGCGCAGCCGGTAGCGGAACGCATGCGGGCGCGGGCGGAGGCGGCTGTGCGTCACCGGGCCCTCGTAGACGGCGCTGTGTGTCGGGCTCACAGTAGTTCCTCTCCGAAGGCGCGCGCCACGCGCAGACCGCTCTGCACGCCGTCCTCGTGGAATCCGTAGCCCCAGTACGCGCCGCAGTACCACGTGCGCAGCGTGCCGTCCAGATCCGCGACCGCCGGCTGCAGGCTCACGGCGCGCGCGTCGAACTGCGGGTGGTGGTAGAGCAGGCGGCTGTGCACGAGGGCGGGATCGATTGCCTCGCTCCCGTTGAGCGTCACCAACCAGGGCGTCCGCGTCGGGAGCCGCTGCAGCCGGTTCTGCCAGTAGGTCATCGTGATGCGTTCCCGGGAGCCTTGCCGACGGTGGTAGTTCCAGCTGGACCAGGCCAGGCGTCGTCGCGGCATCTGCCCCGGGTCCGAGTGCAGCACGGTCTCGTTCGGCGCGTAGGGGAAGGCCGCGAGCACCTCGCGCTCGCGTGCGGTCGGCTCGGCGAGCAGCGCCAGCGCCTGGTCGGCATGGCAGGCCAGCACCACGTGGTCGAAGCGCTCGGGCCCGGCCGTCGCCGTGCGGACGATGACGCCGTCTTCGGCGCGCTCGACTTGCAGGACCGGGCAGCCGGTGCGGATGGCCCCCGCGAACGGGGCCGTCAGTTTCTCCACATAGCGCCGCGAACCACCGGTGATGGTGCGCCAGCGCGGCCGGCCGGCCAGCGCCAGCAGGCCGTGGTTGCGGAAGAAGCGCACGAGGGCGGCGGCCTGGAATTCACCCATGCCGGCATGGGGACTCGACCAGATGGCCGCCGTCACGGGATAGAGGTGGTGCTCGACGAACGCGCGGGAGTAGTTCTCTCGCTCCAGCCAGGCGGCCAGGGTCAGGCCTTCGTCGGCCGCTTCCAGGAGCCGCGGCGCCTCGCGGTAGAAGCGCCGGATGTCGCGCAGCATCCGCCAGAATTCCGGTCGCGCCAGGTTGCGCGGCTGGGCGAACACGCGCCAAGGTTCGGGAGCGGCGTACTCGAGGTTCTCTTCATCGTCGCGAAAGCTGAACCCCATGTCGCTGGGCTGGGTCTCGACGCCCAGCTGATCGAGCAGGCGGCAGAAGCCGGGGTAGGTACGGCGGTTGTAGACGATGAAGCCGGTGTCTACACCATGGCGACCTGCACCGTCCTGCACCTCGATGGTGTGGCTGTGCCCGCCGACCCGGTCGTCGGCCTCGAAGACGACGATCTCATGGCGCCGGTTCAGGAGCCAGGCCGCGGTCAGCCCGGAAATGCCCGAGCCGACGATGGCGATGCGCATGCCCACGGGATTCCCCCTGCACGGCTCGGGTCAGTTGCCGCCGCCCTGTTCCGTGAACCAGTGTAGCACCACGCGCAGCGTGCGCGGCTTCGATTCGTCCGGCACGCGGATCATCAGGAAGCGCTGGCCGTCGGCCGACGGCTGGTAGCCCGCGCCGTAGAAGCTGTTGTCGAAGGGCCCGGAGAACAGTTGCCGCGGCCGGCCCACGGCCAGCCCGTCGGGACTCGTCGCCTTCAGATCGACCGCGGCGGCCAGGAGCGCCGAGCCTTCGCGGAAGAACAGTTCGTCGCCGCGCGGCGACCAGTACGGCTCGGTGCCCCCTTCGAGGGAGATCTGCAGGCGCGCGCCGCCGTCGGGGAAGCGCATCGCGTAGACCTGGGTCCTGCCGCTCTCGTTCGAGACGTAGGCGAGCCAGCGGCCGTCGGGCGACACCACGCCCATGTTCTCCGTGAACTTCGTCAACAGGATCTGCCGCGCCGGTCCGGACCCGTCCAGAGGCTGGACCCAGATGTCGCTGTCGCTCCCGACGTCGGCGCGCGTGAACACCAGCAGGCGGCCGTCGGGCGACACGCCGGACGGGTTCGTGTCGACGGGCTCCTTCACCAGCAGTTTCGTGTCGGCCGATCCGTCGGCCGGCCGTTCGTAGATGGTGAACTGCGGCTCTTCGCCGTTGTAGTAGATGGTGCGGCCGTCGGCCGACCACACCGGATTGAAGTCGCTGGTCGGCGAGAAGGTGAAGCGCGTCCAGGTGCCGCGTTCGAACTCGTGCATCCAGACATCGCGGTTCTCCTGGTCCGTGATGGCCACCGCCACGCGCCGTCCGTCCGGCGACAGTCGCGGCGTTTCATAACGGCGGTTCGGAAAGCCGGTCGGCGTGACCTGGCCCGCACGGTCGATCCAGGCGATCTCGACCGGCGCCTCCATGACCGACGCCGGCGCATAGACCAGCGTGCCGTCGGCGCCGAACGACAGATTCGAGTACCCGTCGTTCGGGTTCAGGTAGATGTCCTCGAGGACGGCTTCCGGCGCGCCGGTCACGGCAATCTTCTTGAGGTCGAAAGGCACGGCCATCAGCTTGCGGTCGCGCACGTAGACCAGGTGTCCGGTGGGCCTCCAGCGGCCGTGGGCGCCGCCTTCGACCAGCACCCTGTGCTCGCCGCTCCGTTGCGAAAAGGCCATGATGCGCGCCTTCTCGATGGGTGTGTTCCAGCTCGTGTAGATGATCCACTCGCCGCCCGGCAGCGCCTGCGGCCACCAGTGGCCCAGTTCGCCGGTGGCGGGGTCGGGTTCGGAGAGGGCCTGCACGGCGCCACCCGCGGCCGGGACCTTGTCCAGTCCGCCGGCGTAGCTGCGGGTGAAGACGATGTCGTCGCCCAGCCAGGTGCCGCCGCCCCACTCGCTGGGGCAGAGGTCGGTCGGCGAGCCGCCGTCCAGCGCGACCCTCTTCAGCCGCCCGTCCTGGGTGAAGGCAACCGAGCGACCGTCGGGTGAGAAGAAGGGCGTGGAGGCGTCCTCGGTGCCGCCGATGGGACGCAGCTCCGGGTCGTCCAGCCGGCGCAGGTACAGCCGGCGGCCGGTCGCGTCGTTCAACCCCACCACGATGGCATCGCCGGACGGCGAGACGACCAGTATCTGGCGCTGCGCCGAGATCCACATGCCGGGCGGCACGACCAGATCGAAGTGGACCGGGCGCGGGGGCGCCTGCGTGTCGCGCCCGGTTGTCCGGAACCCGAGCACGGCCACGACGACGGCCAGCGCCGCGGCCGCGATCCAGCCCAGGCGCGCGGCGCGGCCGGCGGACCCGCGCGCGGCTGCGGCCGCATGCACGCCCGAGGCGGTGATGTGCGCCGAGGTGCCGTCGCGCTGGATTTCCTCCAGCACGATGCGCGCGTCGGCGATGTGGTGCAGCCGCTGCCGGCGGTCGCGCTGCAGGCAGCGGCGCAGTAACTGGAGCAGGCTGGGGGGCAGGTCGGCCGGCAGGGCCGTCCAGTCCGGGTCGCTGCGCAGCACCGACGCCAGCGTGTCGCTGACGGTCTGGCCGGCGAACAGGCGCTTGCCGGCCAGCAGCTCCCAGACGATGACGCCGAAGGCCCAGATATCGGTGCGCGCATCGACTTCATGGCCGCGCGCCTGCTCGGGGCTCATGTAGGCGGCGGTACCCATGATCATGCCGCTGCGGGTCATCGCCGCGGTCAGCGTGGGCGAGGCGTCGGGGTTGCCTTCGGCGCCGCTCTCGTCGCCCTGGTAGGCGCGCGCCAGACCGAAGTCGAGGATCTTGACCTGTCCTTCGGGACCCAGCTTCACGTTGGCCGGCTTCAGGTCGCGGTGGACGATGCCCTTCTGGTGCGCCTCTTCCAGACCGGCAGCCATCTGCAGCGCCATGGACAGGACGGCGTCGACCGGCATGGGGCCGCGGGCCAGGCGGGCCTCGAGCGTCTCGCCCGGCGCCAGTTCCATGGCCAGCACCAGGCGGCCCTGGTCCTCTTCCAGCCCGTGGATCGCGGCGATGTTCGTGTGGTTCAGCGAAGCCAGCAGCTTGGCTTCGCGGCGGAAGCGGGCCAGCCGCTCGGGGTCGCCCGCCAGGTCGTCGGGCAGCACCTTCAGGGCGACCTCGCGTTCGAGCCGCGTGTCGCGGGCGCGGTAGACTTCGCCCATGCCGCCGCTGCCGATGGGGCCCACGACTTCGTAGTGCGCGATGCGATCGCCGGGATTCATGGCCGCTCCTGAACGGGGGACTGCGCCGGGGGCGGGGGGCCCGACCGGCGAAGCAGCCATGATAGCATTGAGGGGAGTGAACGGCTCCCGATTTCGGGACCCTGGACCCTTCACCGGGCCCGGCTCAGGCCACGCCCGCCGCCTGGTTCACCCGCGCGCGCAGCGGCTCGATGAACCCGCCCGCCACCGCGACGTTGATGCGGTACATCGCCAGGATCTGCATGGCCCGGTCGAAGCAGGCCAGCCCGTGCCGCAGTTCCTCGTCGCTGAGTTCGCTCAGCGGCCGCACGGTTTCGGCGCCGGGCACGTCCGGGTACTTCATCAGGTTCCAGAACGTGATGTTGCGCACGCCCATGGTGACGGCCAGGCCGGCGAACTCCACGATGCGCGGGAGGCTCTTGTCGTACAGGCCGCAGCTGAAGGAGAAAACGGGCGGCTGCCGCGCGGTCAGCAGGGCGCGCAGACGGATCTTCGTCATGTTGGTCAGGATGCGGCTCAGGTCGACCTTGCGACGGATGCGCTTCAACAGCTCCTCGTCGGCCGTGTCGAGGCTTATCTGGATCAGTGTGAAGCGGGACAGCGTGTCGATCTCGGCGTCGTCGTACTTGCGGCCCAGATTGGTGATGACGGACAGCGGCGCGCCCATCGCAAGCAGGTCGTCGCAGAACTGCTTCCATTT
>JFJP01037219.1_pt1 | contig 40066 bp, 38 predicted proteins | sample 431651 | NCBI WGS metagenome assembly JFJP01 (sample SAMN02602958, study PRJNA72255) | Microbial mat metagenome, whole genome shotgun sequencing project. | biome: fresh water; feature: sink hole; material: water; isolation source: purple microbial (photo- and chemosynthetic) mats found in... | reverse complement strand
CCTTTGCCTCGAGTCTGATTACGAGCCACTCACTTCAGTAGGCAATCAGATTCAATCTTGCATTTCTGTAAAAAACAAAATAGAGACTGAAATAGACCCCGAAGCCCCGGTTCAACTGAACAAAGGCAGTGTAATACGCAAAGGCATAAACACGGAACTGGATGAGATGAGAGAAATTTCGACCAATACCAAAGAGTTTATGCGCGAAATGCAGGAAAAGGAGATAAAACTCACTTCCATACCCTCGCTCAAAATTGGGTACAACAGCGTATTCGGGTATTATTTTGAGGTAAGGAATACGCACAAAAACAGGGTTCCACAGAGCTGGACCCGCAAGCAAACGCTGGTTTCGGCCGAAAGATACATCACCCCTGAGCTGAAAGAATTTGAATCGAAAATACTGAATGCAGATAGCCGGATAAATGAAATAGAAGCAGAACTATACACACAGCTGTTGAATTCGCTGATGGCTTATATCCCATCACTGCAAAACAATGCGCAGATAGTGAGCCAGCTCGATGTATTGGCATCTTTTGCCACCATAGCCCGCGAGCGTAATTACAGCAAACCGGTGGTACACGATGGCGACAGCATCGAAATCACCGATGGCCGCCATCCGGTAATTGAACTGCAATTGCCTCGCACCGAAACCTATGTTCCGAACTCGGTACTCCTGGATACCACCGAAAACCAAATCATCATCATCACCGGCCCCAATATGGCAGGTAAATCGGCTTTGCTCAGGCAAACGGCGCTCATAGTGCTCATGGCTCAAATTGGAAGTTTTGTGCCCGCCACTGCTGCAAATTTTGGGTATGTAGATAAAATATTCACGCGCGTAGGGGCTTCCGACAATATTTCTTCGGGCGAATCTACTTTTATGGTAGAAATGAACGAAGCTGCCAGCATACTCAACAACCTCTCATCGCGCAGTCTGGTGCTATTCGATGAGCTGGGGCGCGGAACCAGTACCTACGATGGTATTTCCATTGCCTGGTCTATAGCCGAATACATTCATGAGCATCCTCGCTCCAAAGCCAAGACCTTGTTCGCGACCCACTACCACGAGCTCAATGAGATGGAGAAAAACTTTTCACGCATCAAAAATTACAATGTATCGGTAAAAGAAGTGGGCAACAAAATCATTTTCCTGCGAAAACTGGAACGTGGCGGCAGTGAGCACAGTTTTGGTATACACGTAGCCCAGATGGCCGGTTTGCCCAAAAGCGTGGTCGAAAGAGCCAACCAGATACTTTCGGAGCTAGAGGGGGCCGTCACAAGCCACTCGCACTCACCCGCCAAAAAGGTAGAAGACATAAGCAAGCACCGCGAAGGCTACCAGCTAAGCATATTCCAGCTCGACGATCCGGTACTAAAGCAACTGCGCGACGAGATCAAAAGCATGGATTTGAACAACCTCACCCCCATTCAGGCACTCAACAAACTGAACGACATAAAACGAATTGTAGGACTCTAATACCCCCATATGCTTTTACATATTTCTTCGCTTCTCTTTTTCATACAAACCATGCTGGGCACGCTGCCTGCACCTGCCCAAACTGAAAGTGTAAACTGGATAAGTTTTGAGCAATTGGCTGCTTTGCAAAAAAAAGAGCCACGCATGGTACTTATACACATATACACCCCCTGGTGCGGGTATTGTAAGCGCATGGACAAAGAAGTATTCACCAACCAAACGGTGATACGCACCATCAATAAAAAATACTACGCCATAAAATTCAATGCAGAAAGTAATGTGAATATTGTATTCAACGGAAAAACCTATGCATACAATCCCAAATACTCCAAAAGGCGCAACGGAGCACACGAATTGGCTATAAAACTAATGAACGACAATACCTTATACCCATCCGAAATCATCTTAGACACCAGATACAATACCATTCAGTTGGTGCGCGGCTCATCCACTGCAGAAGACCTGATACAAGTACTTTCAGATATTTGATTTTATAAATAATTGAAAGTAAATCGGATAAAAATTTCATCGAAAAAAGTTCAAAAAATCTTATAAAAACATTTGGAGGATTGAAAATAGTTCCTACATTTGCATCGCAATTCTGAAAGAAACGCGGGAATAGCTCAGTTGGTAGAGCACAACCTTGCCAAGGTTGGGGTCGCGAGTCCGAGTCTCGTTTCCCGCTCTTTTTTTGAATGGAGCCCAGGTGGCGGAATAGGTAGACGCGCTGGACTTAAAATCCAGTGGCCATAATCGGCCGTACCGGTTCGATTCCGGTCCCGGGTACACCTTCAATTCAAAAACAAGAAACTTAAAACGCAATCCTCTTCGGGTTGCGTTTTTTTTGTCTTCTTTGCAACTATTCAGCCCTTTATCATTTCGGTGCCATTCGTTCCGGCATTTATCCCAAATTATAAAATTTTTAGCATCGCTCAGTATAGATTTCTACCATGCTTTTTTGTAAATTGGAGCACTAAAAATGCAATGAACATATGGCTATACGTATAGGAAGATGGGATTGTGGTGCATGCGGACATGTGGGAAATTTAGGCCCCGATACCAAGTGCAACCAATGCGGCTCACCCAGGCCCAGCAATGTAGTATTTTATTTGCCCTCAGATTCGGACGAAGTAAGCGACGAAAATCAAATCAGGAAAGCAAAATCGGGTACCAATTGGGTATGTGCATACTGTCAGGCGCAAAATACTGCCACCGATACCGTTTGTAACTCATGCGGTTCGCCCAATACTCCACAAGAAGAGCACCGCAAACTGGAAGAGAAAGTGTACGACCTGAGCGAAGTGCCTACCTCATCAGAAGACATCAAGCGCAACAAACAAACGCCACCACCTCCACCTCCTAAAAAAAGCCGCAAATGGCTTAAAATATTGGGAATTATAGTTGGAGTGGTGCTTTTCTTTGTATTCCTGTCCACCTTCAAGTCCGATGTGGACGTAAATGTAGACCAGAAACAGTGGTCGCGTACCATTAAAATTGAGAAATTTGATTTTGTAACCGAAGAAGACTGGCAAGTGCCTGCAGAGGGGCAATTGTTGGAAAGTTTTCAGGCCGTGCACCACCACGACAGGGTTTCTCGCGGATACGAAACCAAAACCCGCACTGTACAGGTAAAGGTTGGGGAAGAAAAATATGTGAGTGGTCAAAAAGACCTGGGCAACGGATATTTTGAAGATGTATACAGTACCCGCCCCATATACGAAGACCGCACCGAAACCTACGAGGAAGAAGTATTTGAAGACGTGCCCGTATACCAGACCAAATACAGATATAAAATAAAAAAATGGGCAGACGGCTGTTTACCCGCAGTTTGATGCCACCAATGCTGAGGTTCCCCTCAGGTCGGTAGATACGGTAGAGGTATACAAACTCATCATAACCGATCACTCCGGCGAAAAGCAGGAAGAGGAATGCGATTTTGCCTTCTGGCAAACCACCAAAGAAGGCGGCACCGTAAAAGCCCTGAAATCATCGGTTTTTGGTACATACTATGGACTGAATAGGGATAAAGAGTAATGTTTAACCACACTCGCATATATTTAAACAAATTTAATAGTTGGTTCTGCTTTTGAGTGTGCGCTATAGCATAACTTTGCATAAAAAAATAAATCTATGCGGTTTTCAAATCGTTTTATCAGAAATACAAGCCTTTTTGTACTTATAGCAAGTGTGTTGCTTGTAGCTGCCTGCGAGAAGGACATCACCGTGTCGCTGCCTCGCCCCGATAATATGATAGTGGTAGAGGGTGTGATAGAACCAGGAGAGGCGCCTTGGGTCATACTTACCCGCAATGCTGCGTATTTCGACAAAGTGGACATTACAACCCTTGGCAAACTCATTGTGCAAGATGCAATTGTAACCATTAGCGATGGCACTACTACCGACACACTTAAGTTCAGAATAGATCCGAATATTTTCCCCTATGTGCGCTATACCGGAAACAAAATAAAAGGTGTGGAAGGGAAAGAATACACCCTGAATATACAAGTGGATGGAAAAAAAATCAGTTCCAAAACCACCATTCCCAAAAGTATTCCCATAGATAGCCTCGTGTTCAAACTCGAAAAGCAATATGAGGTGGATAGCCTCGGGTATGTGTGGCTCAACTTCAAAGACCCACAAGATGCGAACAATTATTATCGCTTTTTTACCAAAAAACTTGGTGTAGACAGTGTATTTGTTCACCCTTTTGCTTCTACCTTGTCCGATGAACTCGTTAATGGTCAGGTAATACAGTACCCGCTCTACCATGGCCGGAATTTCAACATCTTGCCTGATGATACCAGCCAGACTGAGCAGGAAGGCCCGGCCAGTTTCATGTATAAAGCCGGCGAGAAAGTGGTGATTAAACTTAGCACTATGAATGCTGAGCATTTCAGGTTCTGGTCTAGTTTCGAAAATCAACTCTCAAGTGGGGGCAATCCGTTTGCCGCTCCGGCATCGGTACTCAGCAATATAGAAGGTGCGCTGGGCATATGGGGTGGATACGGAGCACGTTACGATACCATTTCGGTAGAAATGCCAGTGACAAAATGACAGCATCATATGAACATATCTGCATATTTAGCTGAATTTAATTTACGGTATTGATTTTGTCAGAAAAACAGTATATTTAAAATAAAAAACTATCATGGATTTCTTTAAACCACTTAATGTAGAATCTTCTTCGGTTCAAAAAGAACTGACTGGTGAAAGTGAAAAGATTGAATGTCTGATTCTTGGCTCAGGCCCTGCCGGATATACTGCTGCCATATATGCAGCCAGAGCAGGTCTGAAACCTGTTATATACCAAGGACTTGAACCTGGTGGGCAGCTTACTACTACCACCGAGGTCGAGAATTTTCCGGGTTACCCACACGGCATCACAGGCCCCGAAATGATGGAGCAACTCAAAGAACAAGCCGAGCGTTTTGGCACCGATGTACGTTGGGGCATGGCTACCAGCACCGACCTGAGCCAAAGGCCTTTCAAAGTGGTAATAGACGAAGAAAAACTGGTGGAAGCAGAAACCCTGATCATAGCTACCGGAGCTACAGCCAAATATTTGGGAATAGAATCTGAACAACGCCTGAAGGGTGCCGGCGTGAGTGCTTGTGCTACCTGCGATGGTTTCTTTTACCGTGGCAAAGTAGTAGCTGTAGTAGGTGGTGGCGATACTGCCGTGGAAGAGGCTACCTACTTGGCCGGACTTGCAAGCAAAGTATACCTGATTGTGCGTAAACCTTTCCTCCGTGCTTCTAAAGCCATGCAGGAACGCCTTACCCGCATTCCGAATCTGGAAGTGCTGTATGAACACACCACCAAAGAGATTTTGGGTGAAAGCAATGTAACAGGCATAGTACTTACTAAAAAAGGCGGAACCGCAGAAGAAACTGAAGTGACATATGATATCGACGGATTTTTCGTAGCCATAGGCCACTCACCCAACTCAGAGATTTTCAAACCTTGGGTAACTACAGACGATAATGGATACATCATCACCACTCCCGGAACTACAAAAACCAATGTAGCTGGGTTATTTGCCTGTGGCGATGTACAAGACCATGTGTACCGCCAAGCCATCACCGCAGCCGGAACAGGTTGCATGGCCGCCCTGGATGCTGAACGTTTTCTGAAGGAACAGATATAAGATTAATGTCAAGTAAAATATTCATTTAATGCAATTTAGCCCTGACAGGGTTTGACCCCTGTCAGGGCTTTTTGCTATACAAGACCTCCAATCGTCCGACCTAATGACCTCCAATCGTCCGACGAGGACATTGGAGCGTCAAAACAATTTGTGGTATACTTCACGATTCGATGTCCGTGCCGGACGATCGAATGTGGTGGGACTGCGACCTCCAATCGTCCGACAGGACATTGGAGCGTCAAAACTGTTTGCGTCATTCTGATATTTCCAATACTATTTATACATTTAAATTTGTTATATCCAATACTATTTTAATTTTAACTATGCCAAATCCAATACTATTTATAATTTTTATTCATATATTTGAAAAAAAATGGAATGGAACGCAACATCGAAAAATACTTGGTAGATTGGAAAAAAAATCCCGATAGAAAGCCTTTGATTTTAAGGGGCGCAAGACAAGTTGGGAAGACTTATTCCATCGATAAATTTGCAAAGGAAAATTATCGCTATTATCTCAAAATCAATATTGAACAAGATTCCATATTAAAAAATATATTTGATAGCAAACAACCATCAAGAATCATTGATGAGCTCACAGTTTTATATCAAATACCTCTGTTAGACAGCGAAAGCCTGCTATTTATAGATGAAATTCAAATGGCTCCAAATGCCATAGCAGCATTACGTTATTTTTATGAAGAACGACCTGGACTACACGTCATTGCAGCCGGCTCGCTGCTTGATCATACCTTAAACGAAATGAAGTATTCCATGCCTGTAGGAAGGGTCGAGTTTGCATATATGTATCCACTTAATTTTAACGAATTTCTACAAGCTCTTGGGCAAATTGGACTGGTAAAAGCCCTTGAAAAATTTACACCAACACTTGACTTGAGTACAGCTATTCACGAAAAGTTAAAAGAATACCTGAGATTATATTTCTTTATCGGGGGTATGCCTGAAGCTGTGAATGCGTATGTTAAGCATCAGGATTTGCTCAAGGTTGAAAAAGTACATTCTGATATACTTTCATCCATAGAATATGATTTTGCAAAATATGGGACACGTAAGCAACAGGAATATTTGAAAGACGTACTTCGCTATTGCGCTAACAATATAGGGCGAAAAGTACGATATGTAAACATAAACAAAGCAGCAAATTCCGAAATGCTGAAAGACGCATTATATAAATTGGGAATGAGCAGAATCATACATTTGGTGCATCGTACAAAATCATCGGAAGTTCCGCTATCAAAGTACGAGGACAAAGATGTATTTAAACCATTATTCATGGACATAGGCCTGGCATGCAGAATTGCAGGAATAAAACTTACCGATATAAGTGACCTGGCCGCTGACTTTGAGGGTGCGCTCGCAGAACAATTTGTAGGGCAAGAAATGATTGCAGCCGGTGATATCTACTCTGAGCAGAAATTGTATTATTGGCAACGCGATGCAAAAAACGCCAACGCAGAAATCGATTATCTTTACCAGATTGACAACAGGATATTCCCTTTAGAAGTAAAAGCAGGTAAGCGAGGCACTCTAAAATCCTTGCATGTCTTTCTGGCTGAAAAGAACAAAGACATTGGCATAAGACTGAATTTGGATCTTCCAAGTTTTGGTGAAAACTTAACAGCAAATCCGAACCTTCCTGATAAAGAAACCATAAGCTACAAACTCTTATCGTTGCCTTTATATTTTGCAGGTAAACTCAAGCATTTTGGTAACATTCTAACACTGCAATGATCCTTTGCGTCATTCTTCACGATTCGATGTCATATCTTCCAGACCTGCAAGGTTTTGAAAACCTTGTAGGTCTTTTTACTGCATCTTCCAGACCTGACAGGTTTTGGAAACCTGTCAGGTCTTTATACTGCATCTTCCAGACCTGACAGGTTTTGGAAACCTGTCAGGTCTTTATATGTTGATTTTCTGCACCTTAGCCCTGACAGGGTTTGAAACCCTGTCAGGGCTTTTTACTGCCACGACCTCCAATCGTCCGGCAGGACATTGGAGCGTCAAGCCTAGCCCAATAAATAAAACATACATTTGCTCCGGGAAATTTACCCATAAGGCTCTAACCGTTTGTTGCGCGGTGGCAGCTGGAACAACAACGCAGACAACTGTCGCGTTGCTAACCGTAACAACAACTCGCCCAGCAACCGCAACAACAACATCGGCTTCCGCCTTTCCAATAAGTTTCATCTTCCGGTGCTGCATGGTTTACGGACAATGCAGGTGTGAGAGAAATTTCCAGTAAATTTTCCGGTTTGTACCCACATTCATTGCGGTACATCAAAAATTCCTGCCTGTCGGCTACAAGTAAACATATGTTGAAAGATGCCGACAGGTTTTTTATTATCAGATTTAATCTACTCTTCATATTGATTCACCCAATAATTAATTAACTACTAATCTGATGCAAATAAAAATCTTTACGGTTGCGTACAACGACCAAAAACAAACTTTTGATACCACGGAAATGGACAATTTCCTTGCAGACAAGAACGTACTTGCCACTGAGCGGCATTTTATAAAAATTTTCGACTTATATGTATGGACAATTGCTGTAGAATATGAGTGGAAAAATGCCATACAACGACGCGAAGCCTACAAAGCCCAGAATGAACTGGAACAAACTCTCATAAGCTGGCGCAATGCTCTGGCAAAGAAAAAGGGAATTCCGCCCTACCTGATTGCTACCAATAAGCAAATAATTGATATGGCACAAAAGAAGCCCAAAACCCTAAAAGGGCTGGAAGCTATAAGGGGCTATGGCAGCAAAAAAATTGAGGAATACGGAAAGCAGATTATTGAAATTGTACTTAAACATACCGAAGATGGCGAATCCGGAAAACTATAAAATATTTGTGCACTGGTACAAAACCATGGACTGGATTTTGGATAAATGCGAAAAAATGCCGGTAAACACTCGTTTTACCATTGCCAACCGCATGGGGGCGCTTTGTGTTGAAAATATTGAATTGCTTGTGGAGGCGATATATCGCAGCAACAGGCGCGCTTATCTGGAATCATTTAATATGAACCTTGAAAAGCTGCGGGTATTTTTCAGGATATGCCATGAGCGGCGATATATATCGCACGAACAATACCGATATATCGCAGCAGAAATAAACGAAGCAGGTAAAATGTGTGGAGGCTGGCTGAAATCATGCGCACAGTAAAAAAACTTTACCCACTGCTCTGCGATTTTTCGCACTTGCTGCGAGCCTACCATAAGGCATTTGCCGGAACAAAAAATACGGAGGCTTACCGTTTTTGCTTTCACCTAGAGACCGAATTGCTTGCCTTGCAGCAGGAATTGGCCGATATGAGCTACCAGCCCAAGCCTTACCGATATTTTGAGATATATGACCCCAAGCAGCGAACCATTTCGGTAGCTGCATTCAGAGACCGTGTGGTACACCATGCCATAGTGGCTCTGCTGGAGCCTATATATGAGGCCATATATATGCACCACAGTTATGCTACACGCAAAGGCAAAGGAACATACAGTGCCATAAAAGCAGCCCAAAAGATGCTGCGCCGGAACTACTGGTACCTGAAAGCCGATGTACGCAAGTATTTTGAGAGCATAAACCCCGATGTGCTCATGCAATGCTTGCAAAAAAAGGTAAAAGATGCCAACTTTATGACCATAACCGAACGTATTGTGCGCAATGCACCTGCCACATCAGGCCTACCCATAGGCAATCTTACCAGCCAGTTTTTTGCCAATGTGTACCTGCATGAGTTGGACATGTACGTGCTACACCAGCTTAAACCGGAAGGCTACATACGGTATATGGACGATTTTGTACTCTTTAGCAACGACAAACAACTACTACAAGCTGCGCTGTTGGAAATACGAGCATACTTGGACACCACACTGCAATTGCAACTCAAAGAAAAAGCCGTTCAGATAAACCACGCCGCACATGGTCTGAGTTTCTTGGGTACCCGCATATTCAGGGGTACCATACGGGTGCGCCAGCAAAACCTGCGGCTGAGTCTGCGCCGCCTGCGGCTAAAGCACCACTTGTACAAGCGTGGGAAACTGGAAGAAAGCCGCTTTTTGTGCTCGGCCAACAGCATAATGGCACATTTGGGAAAAACCGACAGCCTGCGGCTGAGGCAGCAGCTACATTTTTTGTACCGCGATGCGCCACCCTACACCAAGCGAAAGCCTCACTCGGAGTGAGGCTTTCGCTAAATGTAAAAAAAAAATGAAAAACAAAAAAACTTGCAAAAGGTAAAAAGGTAAAAACCCAAAAACTTACAAGTTCCTGGAAAGGCGGAAGCCGATGAGGACGTTGCGGTTGCTGGGCGAGTCGTCGTCACGGCTAGCAACGCGACAGTAGACTGCGTTGAGGCCCCAGCTGCCACCGCGCAACAAACGGCTAGAGCCGGATATATCGCCAAAAGGATTGGTTTGTAACTCGCTTGGGTATGTGCCCTTCCAATCCCAACACCACTCCCATACGTTGCCATGCATCTGGTACAATCCCCAGGCGTTTGGCTCAAAACTTTTTACGGCCACCGTCTTTCCGCGATATTCGCCTTTGGCATTGCCATTGTAAGGGTAATTGCCATTGTAATTGGCCTGAGAGGTGGTAATGTTGTTGCCAAAGGCAAAAGGTGTACTTGTACCGGCACGTGCTGCATATTCCCACTCGGACTCAGTGGGTAGGCGGTAGCCGTTGGCTTCTTTATTCAGGCTTACTGTCCATTTTATATTGTCAGAGCTATTGCTGTTGTTGGGGTCTTTTTTGTTTTTGTCTATGCTGTAATAGGGCTGCAAGCCTGCTTTCAGGCTCAGGGCATTGCAAAATTCTATTGCATCATACCAGCTTATTTGTTCTACAGGCAAATCATTGCCCTTGAAATTGCTCGGATTTGATCCCATCACGCTTTGCCACAATGCCTGACTAACCTCAGTTGTAGCCATATAATAATCAGATAATGTAACTTGGTGTTGTGTTTCATCACTACTTCTATCTACTTCACTATTGGGGCTACCCATTGTAAAGGTACTCCCCTTCACCGCCACCATATCGAAGCTAACTCCGGACTTGGTTTCGGTGTAATTGGAAAAGCCGGTAATATTGGTATTGCCACACAGTCTGGCTATTTCGGCATTGGCCTGGCTTATGTATTTGCCGCTTGGGTAGGCTGCTTTGTAGGCCTTGTAGCCATCACAGGTATTGGTGCGCTGCGCAGCCTGCCAAGCGGTTAGGTCGGGATCGGAGGCTTCATAGTAAGCTTTCACCTTAAAACAACAATTGGTATAGGTAAATGATTTATCGGGGTACCATTCTATGAATTTTCCTTTTCCTGCAGTCACATTCTGGCCTATATGCCCTTTTGTACCTTGTAATATTTGTCGGAAATTGCCATCACATGTTTCGGATATATAAAGTTCAACCCTGAAATTATTGGTGGTGGAAACGCCAATGAGGTCGTAGTATATGGCCACTTTGTCGCCTTGCTCAAAGAACAGCACCTTTTCTACCTTTTGGGCATTAATTGCATGAGTAATAGCAAACAGCAATATGAAGTTATATAGAATCTTATGCATTGAGTATTTCATGGTTTGTCTTTTATTACACATACAGGAAAACGGGCAATGCCTGTTTTAAAGTTGCCTTGCATAGGGTGTTGTTTGCCGCCTGTGAGGTTTTTCACCCGTTCCTTTACATAGAGTTGCAACTCGTCATAGCTCAGTATATAGTCTTTGTCAATATCACCTTTACCCTGCTGCATAGCTTCGAGCATGGCGTAGGTAAAAGCTCCGTGTTTCCAGTCGGCATGTTCCCACGAATTCTGCGAGCCAGTAGAAGAGAGCAGCATAAGCACACCTTTCTCGTTACTGTTCAGGTCATTCACAGCATCTTCTATGTTTATGTTGGTGGCGCCTTTGCTGCCTTCGGCCAGCAGGTTTCCACTGTGGCATGCATCTATAAACATCACGGTTTTGCACTTACGCTTATTGAGGGTTTCAACTTTTTTTGTTATTTCATGAAAAGCATATGCATCGGCTTCTAGGCTGCTTAGTTGAGCATTATATGTCATCAGATAGCTTTCGCCATATAACTGAAATGCATGTGAACTAATGGTAATTATGGCTACATCTCCCTCAGAAATATTAGATAATAACCAGTTTAATCCATCCAAAATTCCCTTTCGCGTAGCCTGCTCATTGATTATAACTTTAGTTTGAACCCTGTTATAGAGTACTCCTTCTTGCTTTTTAAACTCTTCGGCCAAGGCTTGTGCATCGGCATGCGCATATTCGAGGTTGGTAAAGCCAGATTCACCAGCTTTAATGAGTTCTTTGCTTATGCTGTATTGGAATTTGGAAATACCAATGCTCAATACATACAGGTTTGGGCGTCTTAGCTCCGGGACCACTTCTTTCACCACTTCAAAATTCACCGTTTTTATGGTGGCATTGCCCAACATATCGGTGGCTATGAGTTTTACGGTATGCTTGCCTACCGGGAACGCGATTCGCTCATCGAACTGACCTTTTACTATAGTAAGTTCTTTAGAGTTTATTGCATCAGACTGCAATACCAGTTGTTTCACGCCTGATGCATCATCTATCACCCCACTGAATTTAATTCCTGTAGTAAGAGCGGCTCCTTTGCTTGAGCCAATATCTAGCGTAAGTGCTATGCGCTCGGCTTCGTCGGGCTTACTTAATATCATTTTGGGGCCTTCGGTATCGGTGCCTCTGGCACCGCCGTTGTCGGTAATTTTGTTTTCGCCCACCACTATTTTCAATTCCTTGGCTTCACTTATAGCCTCTACTGATTTGGTAATGGTTTGCGCCCACATGCTGCCAGATATTAGCATTGCAGCTAACAAAGCAATGGTTTTACTTATATTCTGCTTCATTCGAAAATAATTTTATAAAAAGTTCAAGGTCAAATGGAACATCCAAAATTAAATTCATGCTTTCGGCATGAATGTATCGCATGGGTGTTTCATATCTTTACTCTGCTTTTGTAAGAATATTTAATTCATATTTTCCAAGTTCTTGCTTGGTAACCAAGCCTTTTTCACTCAGGCTGAGTATTTGCTCCCAGTTGTTGGTAACCAGGGTGTATTGCCCATAAGCCGTTGTGCTCAATGCTTCAAATTTAGTAGTTTGGGCATAAACCAACAATTTTTCCTCTCCAAAAGGTTCAGAACAAAGAAAAGTAAGGGGAATTGTTTGCCAACTGTTTAGCTTATCGGCGTCAACCTTCAGATTATCGAGTAAAAGAATGACAGAATTATCGGCCATTCGATAAAGCACACGTAAATAAGCAGGTTTGTTTATTTTGTAGGAAATCTGAATTTCGTCTTTGGCTTTAAAAACTGGAGATGTACCCTTGTTGGTGCTCGCAGATACAGTGAGATTTTCTATGTTAGAGTTGGATGCTTTGTAGCTATTGTCTACCTGCGTTTTCAGTTGTCCGGGTTTTGAAACTGCTTCTACTGATGTATCGCGCCACTTTGTACTATCTACTATATCCGTAGAATCTTTAATAGTATCGGTAGTGCTCGTACCTGATGGATCGCGAAATACGAAAAAAAACACTACCACCAATAGGACACCTATAAGCACAAAAGCGCCTGTATAAAAAACCTTTTTCGATTTCACAGGTACACCTGCGATGCGGTTCGCAGTCTGTATCTCTACTGCTTTAATCAGTTCTTTAAATCCGCTTTCGCGGTGCATTTGCGGGGTAAGAGAGTTTATGTCTTTCAGTATGTTGCTTATCTCGCCAAAGTTGTTCATTATCTTGCGGTACACTTCCCAGTCGCTGCCTATCACGGTGAAGGCATCGGTACCATGTTGCGCCACAGCGGCATCAAGCTCCGCTTTTTTCTGCTTCCAATAGTTGAGGTACTCCAGCCTCTGCATAGGTTCAAATATTTTGGCATCGCCTAGCACAATCGGGAAAATACGTTCCTGAAATTTCAGGTTGCGGTAAATCTCGAGCAACTCGTACATGCAGTAGGGTGAGCGCAGGTATTTGTCGGAAATGACTACCACCACAGCCTTTCCGGCACCTATTTGGTTCATGAAATCGGTTATCATGCCTTTGAAGCCGAGGTCGCGCTTATCGCGGATGAGGGTGATGCCTTTGTCCTGAAAGGCTTTGTCTAGTTCATTTACAATGTTTTCGCTATCGCCACCCCAAGCGTAGGATATAAATATTTCAGGATTTTCCATCGTAGAAAGAAGTTTTATAGAGCAAATATACATTTTTTAACGATTCACAAAACCTTTGGAAAATAGAATTTTAGAGGGGACGAAGGCATGAATGATGATAAAAAATCTGGTAAGGCACGAAGGCACGAATTTTTGACGAATGAAAGCAATTTTCAAATACTTAATTTGCGGGTATGATTTCGTATTTATTTCGTGAGTTTGTGGCAAAATAATCCTTAAACTCGTTATTTTTGTATGAGAACTTTAAACGAATGGGATTTGAATTCGAATACAACTAAAATATCATATAAAAAGGCATTGGAAATGCTACATGCAGGAACTCAGGTAGTGCAAGAAGATATAGTATTTACTGATGAGTTGGTAGACTGGCTAGATGTTCAAAAACTCAACGATGCGGGCATTCGGGTTCCCAGACACCTGATACATTACGATGACGAAACAATAGATTATACCGACCACCCATCCATCGAAACACTGATAAACGAGCAATCATATGCTGAAGTATTTACAGTATCGTTCGATCCGGAAATTGCCAAATGGATAAGGAAATACGATATTGATTACAATATCCTCATCAATGATTTCATGAAAACTATCTATAAATCTGTTCAAAAGGTAAAGTAAATCTCATTCAATTTACTGGCATTTTTCACGATTCGATGTCCTACGGACGATCGAATGTGGTAGGGATGGGCTTCCAACTTTGCCAAAGTTTTGGAACGTTGGCAAAGTTCAGATTTGCGTATCTGGTACCACTACCTTTGGCAAAGATTAAATAAATTCCAACTCCAGTGCCATCTTTTCATCAATTTCACGTTTATGGAACGCCTGAAAATTTTCCTTATCATGAAACCATTCAATCACCTCATCGCGTTTGATAGAAGTTGCTTTGGATGAAAAAAAGCTTTCAAACGAAGTGTACTTCCAATCCCGTAAATCATTCACAAAACCATGGTGCACAGGATTGAAATGAATATAATGTATCAGATTGCGAAAGTATTCATCAGAGGTAATGAGCTTGCGCTCGAAAGGGCGTTCGAATAAGCTGCCTTTTCGGGCTTGTTGTTTGTTGAACGCCTGTGCATAGGAATTAAATAAATTTGAGAATTGTTTTGAAATAAAGTCGTTCATTTCATAAGCCCTGACAGGATTTGGAACTGCATTCCCAGCCCTGACAGGGTTTTGAACCCTGTCAGGGCTTATCAACCCTTGAAGGGCTCCTAACAGGTCGTGCACCGGTTTGATGCGCGTCGCCAAATGAAAATGATTTGGCATCAGGCAATATGCGAAAGTATCTGCAATAGGTGAAATGTATTGTTTGTATTTTTTGAGGAAGAAAAGATAGTTCTCGTCTTTTACAAACAAGTTTTCCTTGCCAACGGCATGGTTGTATATGTGGTAATATCTATCCGGCTCCAATGGTTCTTTGCCTTCCATATTTAAGAGTGTTGTAGGTTAATTTAAAATATATTATAATGCTGTTATATTGATTTTTAGCCCTGACAGGGTTTGAAACCCTGTCAGGGCTTCTAGTTGTATCCACCAGCCCTGCACGGTTCTGAAAACCTTGCAGGGCTTTTTGCTACTACTTGGCTATATATTTCTCAAAATTGGAGGTGTAAACCGTTTTGAAATCCCCTTTCTCGTCGGCATAGATGAAATAGGCTGCCAATTCGGGATGGGCATTCACAAACTGCATCGCACTATCCAGCTGCATCACCATGCAGGCGGTGGCATATGCATCGGCCGACATACAATCGGTAGCAACAATGGATGTACTCAGCAAACTGCCGCCCACGGGATATCCGGTCACCGGATTGATGGTATGCGATATTTTTTTATCCCCTTCCTGATAAAATTTCCGATAATTGCCCGAAGTGGCCACACTCACCCCCGAAATGGCCAGCACCACCTGAAGTTCACGGTTCTCGGCCAGCGAGTCTTCTACAGGCTTATCAACCCCAATTTGCCAAGCCGTGCCGCGCGAATTGATGCCTTTGGTGCGTACTTCCCCTCCAATTTCTACCATATAATTGCTCACTCCATTGTTTTCCAGAAAAAGGGCAATCACATCCACGCTATACCCCTGGGCAATGGCATTTACATCTATCTGAATGCGGGGGTCGCTTTTTATGAGCAGGGCATCATTCAATTTTATTCGATTATATCCTACAAACTGCAGCAAGCTATCCAGTATATGCTGGTCTACCTTCTGTTTTCTGTCTTTTCCAAAACCCCAAACCCTTACCACCGGGCCTACGGTCATATCGAACTGCCCGTTGGTCTGGGCAGATATCTCCTGGCCTCTGCTCACTACCCTGCTCAGGTGCTCATCTAACTGATTGGTTTTATTTTCGTTTACGTCATTTATAAGCGAGCCTTCCTCATAAATAGAAAGCGAGTGATTGAGTGCTCTGAACATACTGTCTACTTGCTGCGAAAAATCTTTGTCCTCAGGATGTAAATACGTGATGCTGAAAGTGGAACCCTGTGCCTCACCACGCAGATATATGTACTCAGGATCAGCTTTTGGTGTGCAGGAAGCAGCCAGAACTAATGTCAGCCACAGAATGACCTTGTATTGTAATGAGAATGTTTTCATGGAATGCCAATTAATATTTTTCATGTAAAAATAAACGCCTGCCGGATAATTCCAACAGGCGCTTAAACAAAATATGTGTGTTACTACAGATGAATAGCTATGAACCAAAATCGTCGTAAGCAATCATTTCTTCAGGTACTCCTAAATCGTAAAGCATTTTTTGAACAGCAGAAATCATCATAGGAGGGCCACACAAGTAGTACTCAATTTCCTCAGGCTCCGAATGTTTGGATAAATATTCATCAAAAATCACTTTGTGAATAAATCCGGTTTTCCCGGTCCAATTGTCTTCAGGACGAGGTTCGGAGAGGGCAATGGTATAATTGAAATTCTCATTGTTGTTTTGAATGGCATCAAAATGCTCCTGATAGAAAATTTCGCGTTTTGAGCGGGCACCATACCAGAAAGTAGCTTTACGGTCTGTGTGTTCAGTTTGGAACAGGTGGAAAATATGTGAACGCATAGGAGCCATACCTGCACCACCGCCAATAAACATCATCTCGCGTTTGGTAGGTTTTATGAAAAACTCACCATAAGGACCTGAAATGGTTACTTTATCCCCCGGTTTGCGTGAGAATATAAACGAAGAGCATATTCCGGGATTAACAGCCATGAATCCATTTTTTGCACGATCCCACGGCGGAGTGGCGACACGAATATTCAGCATTACAATATTCCCTTCGGCAGGATGGTTGGCCATAGAATAGGCACGGTAGGTATCTTCGGCGTTGTTCATGCGCAAATCCCACATCTTGAATTTGTCCCACTCATCGCGGTATTCGTCTTCTACCTCTACGTCTTTAGAAAAGTCGACGTGCAGATTGCCTGGAACATCTATTTGTATATATCCACCTGATCTGAATTCAAGATGCTCACCTTCAGGAAGTTTAACCACAAATTCTTTTATATAAGTAGCCACATTGTTATTAGAAACCACTTCACATTCCCATTTGCGAATGCCCATGACTTCTTCGGGAACTTCAATCATCAGGTCTTGTTTTACTTTCACCTGACAACCAAGTCGCCAATTATTTTGTTGTTCTTTGCGGGTAAAATATCCGGTTTCGGTAGGCAATATAGAACCACCACCCTCATGAACCTGGCAACGGCACATACCGCATGTACCTCCCCCACCGCAAGCCGATGGAAGAAATATTTTACTGGCAGATAAGGTACTGAGCAGTGTAGCTCCAGGATCAACTTCAATCACATCTTTATGATTGATAGTCACTTTCACCTTCCCTTTGGGAGTAAGTTTTGCTTTTGCATACAACAGCACCGATACAAGCAAGAGTATAATAATCAGAAAGACCATTATTCCGGTAAAGATGACTGTAGAGTTAGATACTAACGATATCATTTTCTTAAATTTATAAGATTATAACTTAATTCCCATAAAGCTCATGAAAGCAATAGCCATAAGCCCGGTAATAATAAAAGTAGAGCCCAGGCCTTTCAGAGGTGCCGGAATATGGGAGTATCTGACTTTCTCGCGTATGGCTGCCAATGCAACTATAGCGATAGCCCATCCGAATCCTGAGCCAAAACCATATACAGTAGCTTCAGCTATAGTAGCATACTCACGCTCCTGCATAAAGAGCGAACCGCCCAATATGGCGCAGTTTACGGCTATAAGTGGCAGGAATATGCCAAGAGAGTTGTAAAGTGCCGGGGCAAATTTTTCCACAATCATTTCCACCAACTGTACCATACCAGCTATGATGGCAATAAACATGATAAAACTTAAGAAACTAAGGTCAATATCGGCAAATTCTTCGCCCAGCCAGCTAAGCGCACCTGCTTTAAGCAAGTAGTTCTCCATAAGCCAGTTAACCGGAACAGTAATCACTTGTACAAAGACAACTGCAATTCCCAATCCCAAAGAAGTATTCACAGTTTTGGATACCGCCAGGTAAGAACACATACCTAGGAAGTAGGCAAAAATCATATTATCGATAAATACCGACTTTACAAAAATATCTAATAAATTTTCCATAGAGTTTGCTTATTTTTCGATGAGTGAACTAACTTTCGCACGCTGAATCCAGATAATGATACCAATAGTGATAAGTGCCATAGGAGGCAATATCATAAGACCATTATTCTCGTATCCTGCAGCATAAAAACTGTTTGGAATTACTTGAAATCCCCATATAGTGCCACTACCGGTAAGTTCGCGCAAAAATGCTACAGCAATAAGTATAAGACCGTATCCGGCACCATTGCCAATACCATCTACAAATGAAGGCCAAGGTTTGTTGCCAAGCGCAAAAGCCTCGAGACGCCCCATGATGATACAGTTTGTAATAATAAGCCCTACGAATACTGAAAGCTGCTTGCTCACATCGTATACATATGCTTTAAGTATTTGGTCTACAATAATAACCAACGCCGCTACTACTACCAACTGAACAATAATGCGTATGCGAGTAGGTATGGTATTGCGAAGCATGGAAATAATCAGGTTTGAAAAGGCGGTAACTATGGTTACTGAGAGGGCCATTACAAAGGCAGGCTCCATTTTTACAGTTACTGCCAATGCCGAGCATATACCCAGAACCTGAACCGTAATCGGGTTATTCAGGTTAAGAGGCTCGGTTAGCAATTTCATATTTTTAGACATAGCTCTATATCGTTTATTGTTTATTCTGAACAAAATATTTCTCATATGCCACCAGGCAATCGCGCAACATGGCTTCTAAGCCTTTGGATGTGATAGTGCCACCTGAAATACCGTCTACACCATGGTCGGTATCGCCTGCCATAGCAGATGCGCCTTTCCCACCTTTGTATACATGTATGGAAGTGAATTTTCCACTGGCATCAAAAAGTTTTTTGCCTACGAAAGGTTCCTGAAACCAATCCTTGTTTATTTCAGCACCCAAACCAGGTGTTTCCCCTTTGTGGTCGAAAACGGCACCATGTATGGTATTGAGGTCAGATTCGAGTGAAACGTAGCCCCAAATGGGTCCCCATAGACCTTTGCCACGTAGTGGAATGATTACATAGGTTTTACCATCGACTTCGGCACGATACAATGGAAGCACGCGTTCGTCTATGGGTTTTACGGTTTCCTTCTTGAGATCGGTATTGAAAACTTTGGATGGCTCTAAGTCCAATTTCTCGCCGGCAGCATTTATTGCATAGGTTTCCTTTACATATTTACTATAAAGTTCTACTGCATTTTCGGGTGTACTCGGTATTCCAAAAGAAGCCAGAATGTTCTGTTTCTTTTCTATTTCAATATTCAAATCTTGTGCAGGTTTCAGGGTAAGAGCAGTGAAAGCCAATCCGGCCGCAACCACTATTACCAACACAGAGGAATAAATGAAAATATATGCGTTACTGTTCGTATTCATGATTCAAATTCGTTATTTAGATACATTTGCAGTTTTTGCACGTTTCAGTCTTCGCTTTATATTGGCTTGTACTACATAGTGGTCTATGAGTGGCGCGAATACGTTCATAAGCAAAATAGCCAGCATCACACCCTCGGGATAAGCAGGATTGAGCACCCTGATGATAATAGACATCACCCCAATAAGAAAACCATATATAAGTTTACCCATATTGGTTTGTGCAGCAGTAACCGGATCGGTAGCCATAAATACAAGACCAAAAGCAAAACCGCCAAGGAAAATATGTTCGTAAAATGGCAATGACATGTAAGGATTGGTAGGTGTAGCCACCAAATTGAGCAATAAGCCCATAGCCAGTCCACCAAGCAAACCGCTCAACATGATACGCCAACTGCCAACCCCGGTATACAGCAAAATGGCTGCACCTATAAGAATGGCGAATGCGGATGTTTCACCTACAGAACCGGGGATGAATCCGAAAAACATATCTGCTATGCTATATTTATCATGCAGGGCATTGAAAGCAGCCTGATCTGGTGCTGTAGCCAGCTCACCAAGAATGGTGGCGCCGCTGAAACCATCAACAATGCCTTCTCCACTTGAAAATTCGGATATCCAGATTTTGTCGCCCGACATTTTTGAAGGATATGCAAAAAACAAGAATGCACGTGCCAGCAATGCGGGGTTTACAATGTTCATACCAGTACCGCCAAATACTTCTTTACCAATGATTACGGCAAAAACAGTTGCAATAGCCAACATCCAAAGTGGAACGTCAACAGGCACAATAAGCGGAATAAGCATACCCGATACCAAGAAACCTTCTTCAATTTCTTTGCCTTTCAGATACACAAATAAAAACTCGGTACCTAAACCTGCTGCATAAGAGACAATAACGAGCGGTATTACTTTTATCAGGCCATGCACAACTTCTTGCAAAAAGGTAGCATCAATGCCTTGCGATTTGAAATGCCAGAATCCTGCGTTCCAAATACCAAAAAGCAATGCCGGCAAGAGTGCGATAACCACAATAGACATGGTACGTTTCAGGTCAATGGCATCGCGTATATGTGCTCCTTTGGCCGGGGCAGTAGCTGCCGGCACAAACAGGAACGTTTCAAAACTTTCGAAAAGAGGCTTTAGTTTGGGATATTTCCCGTCTTTTTCGAAGTTTGGTTTTAATTTTTCAATTATATGTAATAATGATTTCATCTGTTATACTCTTTTTATTAACCTACTTCTTTTACCATGAGGTCAAGGCCTTTTCGAAGTAAAGTCTGTACCTCGGTTTTGGAGGTGCATACTACCTCACACAGTGCCAAGTCTTCTTCTATTACTTCGTATATGCCCAATTGCTCCATCTGGTCTATATCTTCATAAATAATTGATTTCAGAAGATTCACGGGTAGCAAATCCATAGGGACTACTTTCTCATACTCGCCCGAAACTACAAATGGCCTGTGTCCGCCATGTAAATTTGCATCTAGCTTATATTCTTTTTTGGGGGTCAACCAAGAGAAGAAAGTACGTGATAGTGACAATTTGCCAAAGCCGGGCAATGCCCATCCGAAGAACTCAGGCTCATTGCCTTCTTGAATAACAGATAGCTGATAGTGATAATATCCAAGAAAATGTTTAGGTTCAACTTTACTGCCTGTGAGCACATTGCCCGATACATATCTAAGAAGCCCATCATTAACTCCACCAGCCAACAGTGAGTCTATTTTTACGCCCTTGTTTACGAGACAATATTTGGGTTGTTTCAGTTCTGGACCAACGGCGGCGACAAATCTGAGAGAATCATATTTACCGGATTCGAATAATTTTCCTATAGCAGCCACTTCCTGAATATTTACAGTCCATACTACATCTCCCTTGTTTATAGGGTCTAAGTGGTGTATGTGTACGCCTGTATTTCCGGCGGGATGCGGGCCAGAGACTTCGAATAATTCGGCATTTTTAAGGCCTGCGAAAATATTGCCATTCACGTCAGATTTTAGTCCAACATAAACTTTTCCTTTTGTGAGTTTGGAAAGTGCATTGATACCAGTTTGTACCGAGGAAACAGCATTTTTAAGTAAAAACTGATAATCTGGTGCAAGTGGTGCACTATCAAAAGTAGAAATGAAGATAGATTTTGGTGTATCGGAGGATTTAGCAATAATACCGTAAGGTCTACGGATGATTGCAGGCCACAAACCGCTTTTCAAAATATTTTCTTTGATTGCTGTAGCTTCCAGTTTCAATGGGTCTTCTTTAACAAACTCAACAGCTTCATTTTTACCATCGGTACTTATTACTACCTCCAACAACCTGCGCCTTTCGCCGCGCACTATTTCCAATACCTTGCCGCTTACAGGGGATGTAAATACGATTTCCGGTGCATACTTATCAGCAAACAAAGGGGTTCCTATTTGCACTTTATCATCAACTTCTACCAAGAGCTTTGGTGTGAGTCCATGAAAATCACCGGGCATCACAGCATAGGTATGTGACTTTACACCTGCATCCACCATTTCTTGTGGTTTTCCTTGCAGATGTATGTCAAATCCCTTCTTTAATTTTATGACTTGTGACATATTATATATGAATAAATTTATTTTTATTGAGTTTCTAATTATATGTGTAAAAGCACTGAAATAGAATAGAAGCAAAACTATTCTAAATTTTTCAGAAAATTAACATTGTACAATAAAATTTCTGGATTTTGAGCAATATTTAAGGTACCTTAAACCCTAATATCAGTATGTCATCGGCCTGTTCCAAATCACCTTTCCATTCGTCTAATGTTTCGTTGAGGATTCGCATTTGTATGTTCATATTTTCTTTACTCACACTCAATATGAGTTTTTTCAGGTTCTTCGACATAAATTTACGTTCCTTAATGCCCCCAAATTGGTCTGCATACCCATCGGTAGTCATATATACAGCATCATTGGGCATAAGTTCAAATTCAATATTCTGAAAGTCGGATTGTTGATTGGAGTATATGCCTATGGGCATTCTGTCGGCTTCAAGTTCTACAATTTCGGAGTCTCGGACTATATATACAGGATTGTATGCTCCGGCGTATTCAAGCGAACGCATTTTCCAATTTACCACGCACAAGGATATATCCATACCATCTTTTGCTTCGCCATCTTTTCCTGTTTGTTGCATGGCTATTTGTACCATTTCACGCAGTCTGTTGAGCATGTCTGATGGTTTAAAAATATTCTCATATTCTGATTTGGTAGAAATATGTTTGTTTTGAATCTCATTTACAATTTCATTCAGCAATGTCACACCCAGAATGCTCATCAGCGCACCTGGTACACCATGCCCTGTGCAGTCGGCTACTACTACCAAACTGTATTCATCGTGCCGTTTGGCCCAATAAAAATCTCCACTGATAATATTTTTTGGTCTGTATAAAATAAAGTAATCATGAAAAATACTATTCATGATTTCGGTATTAGGCAATATAGCGGACTGAATACGGGCCGAATATCTTAAACTTTCGGTAAGTTGCTCATGGGCATTTTTTATTTCAATCTCGCTCTTCTTCAGTTTATCAATATTTGAAATAACAACAACAAGCGATTCAATTTTCCCGGCTTCATCCAACAATTTCGAAATTTTGAGTTGTGCCCAAAAACTTTGATTGGTTCGTTTCACCAATATGGTTTCAGCATAAAATTCGTGCTGGCTGTGGTTTATCAATTTCTGTATATCATCCAATATCCAATCTCTGCTTTTGGCTTGTATAAAATCTCGGATCTCAATTTGGTTGATATCTATATCAGATAAACCAAACATTTCCTTGATTGCCGGATTTCCATATTTTACTTTCAGATTGGTATCCAGAATAAGAATTCCAATGAGTACATTATTAAATACTGCATTTAGTCTTTTTTTACTTTCTTCTACGTTTTGCAAAGCATTTATAACTTGATTTTGTTGCTCGATGACCAAATTGTTTTGTTGGCGAAAGCTTTCCTTATCATGCTTTATCTCTAACTGAAGTTTGAAAAGCCTCATGGAACGGCGCTCAGATATATACGATCCGGATACCGAAAATGCTTGTGCCAAACAAAGCAACAACAGGCTGGTAAGGCGATGTTCGGTACAAAATTGATCGGTACAGGTTGGCTGATCCACTACAACGGCAATATAACTGCCTAAAATACTAATATTGTATACTACCGACATGATAAAGGGTATGCCTAGTACCAGGGTAGTAGACATTATGGTAATAACCAGGATTACAAAGTAAACATAAAACTCGTTTTCGAGATAATTGGATGATCCTGAAAAATAGCCTAAGAATAATGCAGTGACCAGAGATGAAATAGTAATGACAACAGGTGAGTAGTTTTTTATACGAGGAATACTAATAAGTATGAAAGCGGCAATGAACAATGTAGCAAGTATTACCAGTCGAACAAAACTAATTTTGCTGTAATCTATAGGTATTTCAAGGGGTTGAAGTATTGCCAGCAAGATATTCAATGTAAAAGCTACTACAAGAAAAATCTTGTATACCGGCAATGCATGAGACACATAATACTCCCTATATTCAGTACTTTCACTTAAATTTAGTTTCATCAGAATTCTTCATTCGGGTAGGGCTAAATATGATACCAAATATATGTTAAATTCGTAAAGAAAAAGTATGCATTTATAAAAACAATAAATTAATTTTGCTACCTCTTAATAAGAATTATGAATAAAAAGATATTTGGTTTTATTGCAATACTATACATTAGTCTTGCAGCATGCTCAGACTACCAGAAAGTACTCAAAAGCGGGGATCCCGAGAAGAAGTACACGATGGCCAATACACTTTACGAAAAGGAAGACTACACCAGGGCTCTATCACTTTATGAGATACTCATGAATTTGTATAAGGGCACAGATAAAGGTGAGGAAGTGATGTATAAGTATGCCAATTGTTATTATCTGACCGATGATTATATCATGGCAGGTTACTATTTCCGAAAATTTGCTGCTACATATCCGGCATCTGAACGCACAGAAGAGGCTCTTTTTCTGAGTGCTTACTGTTATTTTCTCGATTCGCCCAGGCCTTCGCTCGATCAGGAAAACACAGAGAAAGCCATCAGAGAGCTTCAGCTTTTCATTCGACGTTTCCCCAACAGCACGCGCGTGGCCGAATGCAACGACCTGATAGACAAACTGCGCTCAAAGCTTGAGCAAAAATCGTACGAAAGCTCGCGCTTATACTACGATCTGGGGTATTTCAAATCGGCAAACATTGCCCTGCGCAACTCCATGAACAAATTTCCCGATTCGAAATACACCGAAATGACAAACTATTTGCTTGTGCTTTCCAATTATGAACTGGCCAAAACCAGCATCGAAAGCAAACAAAAAGAAAGGTTTACCAATACTTTAAAGGAATATAAATCGTTTAAGGAAAGATTTCCGCAAAGCCAGTTCGCAAAAGATGCGGACGACATAGCCAAAGATTGTGAGAAGCAGCTCAATAAAATGAACAAGAAAAACTCTTAATTAGACATATGGAAAATAAAAAAAACGTAACTCCCGGAACCACCGTAACCAGAAATCTCGAAGACCTGATTAAGACCACGGATAACGTATACGAGAGTATAGTTGTGATTTCGAAACGTGCCAACCAGCTGAGTGCTGAAACAAAAGAGGAGCTAAACAAAAAACTGGAAGAATTTGCTTCTTATACCGACAATCTGGAAGAGATTTTCGAAAACAGAGAGCAAATTGAAATTTCGAAACATTACGAAAAACTTCCTAAACCTACTCTTATTGCCACCCAAGAGTTTATAGATGGCAAAATCTATTACAGAAATCCTAAAAAGGAAAATAAAATCTAATAAAAGCCATACCGGAAGATGCTCAAAGGGAAAAAAATTCTACTCGGGGTTACTGGCAGTATTGCGGCTTATAAAGCAGCGTACTTGGTGCGATTGCTCGTAAAAGAACAATGCGAAGTAAAAGTGCTTATGACAAAGAGCGCCCAGGATTTTATCACTCCTCTTACCCTGAGTACCCTTTCTAAGAATCCGGTAAACTGCGAAACATTTGATAAAACATCGGGACAGTGGAATAGCCATATAGATCTTGGATACTGGGCCGATGTTTTTCTTATAGCTCCGGCTACTGCTTCCAGCTTAGCCAAGATAGCCATAGGCATGGCAGATAACTTACTGGTTGCTACCTACCTGGCTGCCAGATGCCCGGTTTGGATAGCGCCTGCTATGGATGTAGACATGTTTAGGCACGAAGCTACTAAATCCAACATACAAACACTAAGAAACCGCGGTGTGCATATTATAGAACCAGCCTCGGGCGAATTGGCCAGTGGCCTCATAGGTGAAGGACGTATGGAGGAACCCGACGTAATAGTGAAGGAATTAAAAGACTTTTTCTCAAAAAAAAAAAACTCCTAGGCCGCAATATTCTGGTTACCGCAGGGCCTACGTATGAGTATATTGATCCGGTGCGGTTCATAGGCAATTTCTCGAGCGGCAAAATGGGATACGCCATTGCAGAATCGCTGGCCGAGGCCGGTGCTAAGGTTACACTTGTAAGTGGCCCTACCCATCTTCACATTTCCCATCCTAGTATTACAATGATAAAAGTACAATCTGCCGAAGAAATGTACCAGGCTAGCATGCATGCATTTGCAAACTGTCATGCAGCCATACTTTCGGCCGCAGTTGCAGACTATACCCCAGTAGCACCTGCCAATATAAAAATGAAAAGGGAAAAAGAGAACCTGATAATAGAGTTAAAACCCACCAAAGACATTGCAAAAGCATTGGGAGAGTTGAAAACTGATTCGCAAATTCTTGTCGGTTTTGCCCTTGAAACCAATAACGAAGAGGCAAATGCCCAAAAAAAACTTTTATCAAAAAATTTGGATTTCATTGTTCTCAACTCCTTAGCCAATCCGGGCGCAGGTTTTCAGGTAGATACAAACCAAATCAGCATTATTGAAAGAAATGGACATATGTACCATTTCCCCTTAAAATCTAAAACTGAAGTTGCTGAAGATATTGTGGCAAAACTGGCCGAATACTTCAGTCTTAAAAAATATAATAACCCAGATAACAGTACATTATGAAAAAACCAATAATTGCCACTTTGGGTTTTGTTTTAGTCATGCTTGTGCATACTTCGTACGCACAGGAGCTCAACTGCCAGGTGCAGGTCATGCACCAGAAAATACAAGTGGTGAATGAGAAATTTTTCGAGAATATGCAGAACGCAATATTCGAGTTTATGAACAACACCCGTTTTACTGACAATGTGTTTGCATCAAACGAGCGAATAGAATGCAGCATACTTATCAATATCACCCAGCAAATAAATACCGAAAAATATACAGCCACCCTTCAGGTTCAGTCCAGACGCCCTGTATATGGCAGTACTTACTACACTACCATGCTCAATCATAAAGAGAAAGACAATGGTTTTGTTTTCAACTATATAGACCAACAAGAAATTACTTTCAACGAGAATAATTACAACAACCTGACCTCGGTGCTGGCTTACTACGCATATTTAATCATTGGTCTCGATTTTGACTCGTTTGGAATGGAAGCCGGTACCCCATGGTATGAGAAAGCCAGAAAGATAGTGAGCCTGGCTCAGAATGCAGAAGAACAAGGGTGGCGTGCTTATGAAGATTCAAAAGAAAACAACCGTTATTGGATTATAGAAACCCTTCTGAATGATAGCTACAAACCCTACCGCCGCGCTTTATATCGCTACCACAGGTTGGGTCTGGATATCATGTACGACAAAATAGACTATGGGCGTACAGAAATGGTAGAAAGTATGATTCAATTGAAAAAAGTATACAACCAGAAACCTGGTTTATTTTTACTCACACTGTTTTTCAATGCCAAATCCGACGAAATAATCAATATATTCAACGAATCGTTTCCGAACGAAAAAACAAGGGTATATGATATTGTAAAAGAATTGGATGTAGCCAATGCCGAGAAGTACAAGTCACTGAAGCCAAATTAATTATATAAAACCAACATGCTCAATCTTCTAAGTATAAAAAACTACGCCCTCATCGAAAGCCTCGATATTGATTTCCATCCCGGATTTTCAATTATTACTGGCGAAACCGGAGCAGGAAAATCTATACTCATCGAAGCCTTGTCGTTGCTTACAGGCGAGCGAGCAGACTCTACTGTGCTAAAAGACAAAAATGAAAAATGCATAGTGGAAGCTGGTTTCATGATAAAGCATTATGATTTGAAATCGTTTTTCACGGATAACGAAATTGAATACGAAGACAATACCATCCTGCGCCGTATCATTTCACCCCAAGGAAAATCGAGGGCATTTATCAACGATATTCCTGTGAACCTGAGTATACTTAAGGCCCTGAGCGATAAACTAGTTGATATTCACTCACAACACAACAACCTGCTGCTCAATACTTCCGGTTTTCAATTGCTTATCATCGACAGTTTTGCACAAACCTTGGCTTTGCTTTCACAATATAAGATACTATTTGCACAGCATCGCCAGGCATTTCGCGAACTGGAAGAACTGAAAGCCATGGCACAAAAAGCCAACGAAAATGCCGAATATTATAAGCATAGATACGAAAAACTCAGTTCTGCCAAACTCCAACCAAACGAACTGATAGATTTGGAGTCTGAGATACTTTTGCTGGAACATACAGAGGAAATAAAAGTTCAACTACATACCATATACAACAACCTGGCAGGAAACGAAAATGCCAATATACTTACCATGCTGAAAAATGTGCTGCATGCGAGTCAGGCAATTTCTAAAGTGTATCAGCCCGCAGCCGATATTATTCAAAGGCTAGATAGTATACAGATTGAACTAAAAGACATAGCCAGGCAGACCGAAGCCGATGCCAACCAAATAGAATACGACCCAAGCAGGCTGGCTATGCTCAACTCACGTTTCGACCTGCTCAATTCGTTGCTACAATATTTCAAAGTATCTGATGTAGATCTACTCATTGTTGAAGAAAAAAAGCTGGCCGAAATGATGAGCCAGGTTGACTCATATGACATAAGGCTCGAAGAACTTCAGAAAAAAGTAAACGAATCGGACAAAGCGCTTCAATCTGCGGCCAAGGACCTTAGCAAAAGCAGATTAAAACACCTGCCATTGCTTGAGAATCAGGTTATGAAAATACTTCAGGCTCTGGGAATGCCTTCTTCGGTTTTCAAAATACAACATAAACCCCTCAGCAAACCAGACCCAAATGGATTAGATGAATTTGATTTTATTTTCTCGGCCAATAAAAATGTAAATCCTCAACCACTCATTAAAGTAGCTTCCGGTGGTGAAATATCGCGGGTGATGCTGGCCCTCAAGGCAGTTCTGGCCCAACATACCCAGCTCCCCACCATCCTTTTCGATGAAATAGATATTGGAGTATCGGGAGATATTGCGGAGAAAATGGGACAAATAATGAGAGAAATGTCGCTGCGTATGCAAGTACTCTCAATCACACACCTGCCGCAAGTAGCTGCTTGTGCGCAAAGACATTATCTGGTATATAAGCACGAAACCCAACAAGCGACTTTCTCAAATATTAAATTGCTGACCAATGACGAACGCATAACTGAAACCGCTAAAATGCTGAGCGGGAAAGAAATAACGAAAGCAGCTTTGGAAAATGCCCGCTCCCTGATAAGCCAGCACTCAACATTATAATAAGTATAAAGCCAGAAATAACCAACGAGAAATGAATCCGCACCTCAATACAAATTTCAACTCTAAAATTATAACCAACAAAAATTTTTTTGTGGTAAACGGATTGCTCTTTTTCGTAAGTGCCCTGCTGATACTGGTCGAATATCCCCGTGAACGAAAATTTGCCCTCGAATTTCAAAAAGGTACCGCCTGGCAACACGAAAACCTGATTGCACCATACGACTTTCCGATATACAAGCTTGAACATGAGTATAAAAGCGAACGTGATAGTTTACTGAAACAAATAAAACCATTTTTCAGACGAGATGCAGAAATATCGAACATTAAAATAGACTCTCTCAAAAGCGTAATTTCTACCAGATGGAATGAACTTATACTTGCAGAGTCTGAATCTGGACGATATCTACTCAACCGCGATAGCCTGAAATACTATACCCGATTGAAAAATCAGTTTACAGATACTGCAGTTTACTGGCTTACAAATCTTTACACGGGTGGCATACTCGACAAGGTGAATGTATTTGAGAACCTGAACAATAAGGATATGGAAATAAGGGTGATTTCTGAAAATTTTGCTACCGAAATACCCTTCTATCAAACATACTCCAAAGGCAGTGCCCTTGAATTGATAAATAGAAAAACAAATTATTATCTCGATAACAAATTGATAGAGTATCCGGCATTGTATAAAACTTTCAAAGCCATAAATATGAAGGATTTTATAACGGACAACCTGAAATATGATCCTAAAATAACCGAGAAAGTACAACAGGAGATGCTTAATACCATATCGCATACAGCGGGCATCATCACGCGAGGCGAAGCCATAGTTCTGAATGGCGAAATAGTGACCACCGAAAAGCTAAGGAAATTGGAATCGTACAAACGCTTTTTCGAATTAAATACAGATGGGGGTTATAATAAGTGGTTGCTCATGCTGGGGCAGTTTATTCTTATATTCATGTCTTTTTTGCTTCTCTATCTTTTCCTTATGCGATTCAGGCCCGAAGTATTTATCAATCCCAAATCGGTAGCCTTTTTGCTCATAAGCATACTGCTGGTCATCACTCTGGGCAATATCTCGGTCAACTACGATTTGCTGAATCTTTACGTTGTACCATTTGCCATAGTTCCTATCATCGTAAATACTTTTTTCGATTCGCGCCTTGCACTTTTTACACACCTGATAGCCATTTTGCTCACCGGATTTCTGGCCCCCAACGGTTTCGAATTTGTTCTTTTGCAATTCATAGCAGGCTTTGTTTCCATTGTAAGCCTTCAGCAATTGCAAAAACGGGGACAGCTACTCATCACAGCACTGGCTGTATTTAGCTCATATACAATTATATATTTTGGTATTTCGCTTATTTATGAAGGGAATCTCAATACACTCAATTGGCGCTATATCATTTGGTTCACGGCCAATTCAACACTCATTCTACTCATTTATCCTCTTATATTCCTATTCGAAAAATCGTTTGGTTTCCTTTCAGATCTCACACTTATGGAGCTTTCGGATACCAATAACTCACTGTTGCGAAAACTGGCAGAAACAGCTCCAGGTACTTTTCAGCACAGCATGCAAGTGGCCAACCTTGCCGAAGAGGCAAGTTTCCGTATTGGTGGAAACCCTCTCCTTACGCGGGTAGGGGCACTATACCATGATATTGGTAAAATGAAAGAACCGCAGTATTTCACTGAAAACCAAAGCGGCGATTACAACCCGCATGTAAAGCACAGCTCAGAGGAAAGTGCCACCATCATCATTTCGCATGTTACCCATGGCATTGAGCTGGCTCAAAAACACCGTTTACCGTTGCAAATTATTAATTTCATTCGCACTCACCATGGTACCACGCGTGTAGAATACTTTTACCGTACTGAAAGAAATGAAAAGCCCAACGAGAATATAAGCACCGAAAAATATACCTATCCTGGTCCAAGGCCATACTCAAAAGAAATGGCAGTGCTTATGATGGCAGATTCGGTGGAAGCAGCTTCTCGCAGTTTGCCAAAATACAGCGTAGAAACCATCAGTCAGTTGGTAGACAAAATAGTGGATTATCAGATTTCCCAAAAGCAATTTGACGAAGCCCCCATCACATACGCCGAGGTGACAAAAGTAAAAGACATACTAAAGCATAAACTTAGCAATATACACCATGCCCGCATAAGCTATCCGGAAGCACCGAAATCAGAAAAAGAATAAATCCAGAATTTAGAAAGTATACATTACTACCTCCACTCTTCTGTTTTCCAGAGCCTTCCAGTCTGCTTTATCAGGATTCCAAATCGGATGTTTTTTTCCGAATCCCTTTATTCGTAAGCGGTTTTCGGAAATACCCTTGCCTACCAAATAGTACTTCATGGCCTCTGCCCGGGCTACAGAAAGTTTATCGCAATACTCATCGCTGCCTTTCAGATCTGTATGCCCCAGCACGTCGAGCATAAGCGCCGGATTAGCAGTAAGCATCTCAGCAAGTTTGTCGAGCCTGGCCAAGCTGGAAGTCTGCAACTTGGCGTCATCGAACTGAAAAAGTGCTATCACCTGAGGCATAGAAACCGGCAACATACCCGCAGGTGGGTCGTACCAATATGCCGAGGTATCAAAATCAGAACTTTCCAGCGAAAATTTTTCACCAATATGCAGCATAGCAGTAGTATGCGAAATTTGCTGGCGGGTATTATATTTGAGCAAAACGGTACGCTCACCATCCGCTTTGTTGGGCTTGTAGGTTATTTCGTAATACTTGTGCAATACCCTTGGTATTTCGTTGAAAACTTCGTCAATCTGTTTTGACCTGCGCAATGGGTAATAGAATCCTCCAGATAAACGAGCAAGGTTGGAAAGAAGTTCGCGGTTTACACCATCACCATAAGACACAGCTATGAGTTTAGTTCCACTCAATCTGAGTTGATGTGCCAGGTAATTGGCGTTCACAGCCAATTTACCGTAATAAAACAAAGAAGAATTTTCATTGCCATCGGTGAACAAAATAATCACCTTCTGATTGCCATTATTGGCCGAATCGAGCAAAAGTCGCCCAAAATCGGTGGCAGCATACAAAGCAGTAGATCCACCATAGCCTTTCAAACCTTCAAAATTCATTTTATTCAGAATGACTTCCGAAGAATCCATAAAATCAAGCTCATTCCCAATTTGGTCGTCAAATTTTACAACATTCAGCCTGTCGGTCTGATACTTCTTTTTTATGAAGCGTTTTACAGCCTTTTCGAGCGGCTCTATAGTTCCATCCATAGAGCCACTATGGTCTAGCACCAGCGAAATATCGTATTTTGACATATTTTCGCCCACCTCTTTTATGGTAAAGGGCATATTGAAATTTTTACCAGCAATATTTTCGACCAGTGCCGGAAACATCTTGCTGCTCGAGGATTGGCTACCTGCCATATTCTCAATAAACTGCCCTGTAGAATCTACCACCAAAACATGAATTTTTATTTCATCCGGATACTTAGACTGATCTATAGATATAATATCGCAAAACAACCTGCTTTTGTCATTCAATTTTTTAGTTGGATCTGCCCAGAAGGGTCGTTCGTTTATAATCTCAACCGTCTTCAGATACATTTGCAATTTTTTGCCCGTATAAAAAGCCAACGAATAAACAAGGGTGTCGGGCTTATCAGATTGAATGGCCAACATGCCGGTTGCAGGCAAAGTATCGTTGTTTATAATCACATATGGCGCACCCGAAACAGACCATGAAACGATGCCTTTTTCATACACCACCAATTGACTTGGGCCTTTGAAATAATCGAGCACCGGATAGAGCACTTCTACGGTTTTGCTCATGGTATCAATAGTCCCGTTTTTTCGGTGTATATATATGGTATAAGTGGCCGAAGAATCAGGCATTACACTTAGCTCGCCTATGGGCTCAAAGCTTTGCGCCATACCTTTTATTTTCATGAACTTAGTATTCTTAAATTTCCATTTAAGTTTCGCATGGGTTCCATAGAAAATTTTATTGTTTATGGTAAAAGACTCAATGTAGCTTACTTGGGTGGTAATACAGCTATCAATGGTTTTGTATTTACCCACCGCCTGCATGCAAACGGTAGAAGTGGTATCGAATGAAAAAGAATGTGCCCCATAATAATCAAAAGTATCTGGCACACCAGTAAGCAGCACATATTGAACATCTTGAGCCAGCCACTCGGCTTTTACGGCACTTTCGTCGGTAGCATTGGCCGGCATATTGAAACGAATGAGCTGCGGCTCAAATACATCTATGGTTAAAGCACGATTTACAGGCTTCTTTTTTTTATACTTAGCAGTAAATGTGATTTTTACGCTTGAATCAGGCTTAAACCAATATTCTCCCTTGGGCGGAAGTGTTTCATTCTGAAATGAAGCATTGAATGTGGTATACTTATCGGTTATTTCCCAGAAAACACCTACAGAGTCGCCTTTTTCTATGCGGGTAGCTGAAGCCCTGGTTTTAATTTTTTGTGCAGATACAATTGGGGAAAAGAAGAAAAAATACAATATAAAAAAAGAAATAATATGCGCTCTCATATGACCAAGGTATTAATTAACTATTTAAGTCAATAAAATATACCTATGTATAACGTTTAACCATTTTCACTAATTGTGATCATCTTATCCATGTTCAAAATTTCGATAATATTTCCATCCATCTGTATAAGCTGGTCATCTCTGAATTTTGTAAGAATACGACTGACGCTTTCTTTCGTAAGGCCAGTATATTCGCCAAGTTCCTGTCTGGTGAGAGGCATCTCAAACTCAGGGGCATTGAAAATATTCTGACTCAGGTTGAGCAAGGCATCGGCTACCCTGCCATGCATTTGTTTATGAGTAAGGCAAAAAGTACGCTGATAGTTTCTGATGGCACGGACGCTCATCTCGCTTATATACTGCTCGGCAAAATCGCTGTTTTCACGAATGAGTTTTTTGAAGGCAAGCACATCAATAATGCAAGCATGCACCTCGGTAAGGGCCGTTAGGGTAAAATGATAAATATTATCAACATAAATACCAGGACCAACAACCAGTGAAGGGCCTTTTATGAGGCTCAATATCAAATTTTTGTTGAATTTATCCTCGAAAGTAGTCTTGGCTACACCACGCGAAATGGAAATAACATTTGAAGCAGGAGTATTTTGCTTAAAAATAACCTCGCCTTTTTTATAGGTAATGTGAAATCTGTATTGATTAATATAATTTAACTCTTCGCTTAATAAACGTTTAAAGGCAGAACACTTCTTATCACATTCTAAGCAATTGCCATTTTGATGTATATTTATCATTTACAATACTTTACGTAATTTAAATACAACCCATGTTTTCATACACACAAATATAACATATATTCAAATGATATGGATCAATTATAAAAAGTTAAAATATCATTCAGATGGGTTAATCATATCAACATATCGGAGGCAAATCAAATAGAAAATGGGGTTACCTTTGAAATGTTGAATAATAAAACTGTTCTTATGAAAAAGTTATCAAAATTAATGATGTTATTCGCTATTGTATTTGCTTCTTTGAGCATTATGAGTTGCGAAGGTCCAGAAGGTCCGGAAGGTCCAGCAGGTCCAAACGGTGCTACAGGTGCTAATGGTAAAGATGGTGCTAACGGTAAAGATGGTAGTTTATACTGCACAACTTGCCACAACAACACCACCATGAACGCAGCTAAAAACCAATTTGCCACCACTCCTCACGGAACTTTTGACCCCGCAGTTGATGGTTACGCAGGTGGAAGAAACACATGTGCAAGATGTCACTCACACCAAGGTTTTGTAGAAACTACATTCACTGGTAATGACACAACTTTCAATGCTATTCCAAAACCTATGCATATGCAGTGCGAAACCTGCCACGATATGCACACTTCTTTGGATTCATCTGAAGGTACAGACTATGCTATGCGTTACAAAGGTGTAACTGAGTGGACAATCACTAACCGTGTTACTAAAACCGACTTACCAGGTTCATCTAACACATGTGCATATTGCCACCAACCACGCCCACGTCCAGGTTTACCTATCATTCCTGCTTCAAGTCCTACAACACTTGACTCTTTGTCAATCACTTCAGCACACTGGGGACCTCACTACAGCTCACAAGCTGCTATCCAAAATGGTTTATTTGGATACGAAATTGCAGGAACTTTACCTTATGAAAACTCGAAGCACTCAGACAAAGACTGCTCTTTCTGCCATATGGTGAAAAGTCCTAAAGATGCAACCAAAGGTGGTCACACATTTGTTGTAGACAGAGGTACTTGCGACGATTGCCACGGTACAGCCGTAAACTTGGCTACTCTCGAGACTGAATACCACGCTTTGTTGACAGAACTTGAGCATCTGCTTATAACCAATGCCAAAGGCCGTGTGTTATTGGATGCTGATCTTCACCCAACCGTTGGTAAACGTAGCAACCTCGAAGCTGGAGCAATTTTCAACTTCCTGATGTGTGAGTATGAAGGTAGTGCTGGTGTTCACAACACCAAATATGTAAAAGCACTGTTGAAAAACTCAATTGATGCACTTAAAGCTGCAGGTTACTAATCGAATAGCAGAATTAAAAAGAAAACAAGGATCGGCCACAAGCCGATCCTTTTAAAATTTAAATATCTATACATATGAAAAACGTAATACTCTTAGGAGCAATCATTCTTACCCTATTCACAGCATGTGAGTGGCAAACCATAGAACCCGAAAAAATAGAATTGCCAAAAGAAGAGGTTCTATTCAGCACACAAATACAACCCATATTTACCGCAAAATGTATCTCGTGCCATACTGCCAACAATCCTAAATTAACTTCAGGAGTAGCTTACAGTAGCTTAACCAACGGATATATAAATACCACAGATCCAGCTCAGAGCAAATTATATACAGCGTTCGCCGTATCAGGTGGAAAACATTATGAAAAAGGAATACTCACTGCAACTGAGATAGCAACAATTCTCAAATGGATTGAAGAAGGTGCAAAAAATAATTAATAAAGAATCCATATAAATAAGATAAAAATGAAAAAATTAATATTGTCACTTTTAGTTGTATGTATCTGCTTCAACCTCGCTTATGCTCAAGATGAGCCTGATACTCGACCAGTACGCGACATTTTCAACAGTACTATGGTAGTAGACAATCAGTCTACTTACACTATGCCTGCAGGAACACTTGAGATGATTATACACCATCGCTTCGGCAAAATAGAAAAAGTAACAGATTTATTTGGTTTATATGCCCCCAGCAACATTCGCCTTGGTATGAATTATGGTATTACCGACAATATAACTGTAGGTTTTGGAACAGAAAAAAACAACAAAATGCAAGAGTTGCATTGGAAATGGAATATTTTGAACCAAACCCGTTCGGGCAATATTCCACTTACCATTTCTTATTTTGGTAATGCAGTGATAGACACAAGAGACGATGCTTCTTTTGGCGAAAGCTATGCTTTTACAAACCGTTTCAGCTACTTCAACCAATTGATAGCATCACGCAAATTCAGCGATAAACTTTCATTGCAGGTAGCCGGTGGTTTTGCTCATATCAATGCAGTAGACAGTCTGCATCACAACGATGCTGCTTCGGTTTCTGTAGGTGGCAAATATTCAATCACAGAAACTATGTCAATCCTGGTTGAATACGATCAACCATTGATGGTGAAAACCATCCGTAATTTTCAAGAAAAACCAGATCCAAACCTGGCTTTTGGTCTTGAAATAAATACTGCAACACATACCTTCTCAGTATTTGCTGCAAATTATGAGCAAATTATAGCTCAAAAAAATGTGCTTTTCAATGCTAAATCACCTTTGGATGGCGATTTTGTACTTGGCTTCAACATTACAGTTCGTTTCTAACCAAACGCAATATTTCAATTTAGCCTAATATGACTGCAATTTGCCATACGGCTATTTAATCGAAATAAAAAAAGACTCATATGTCAATAAACAAAGTAAATAACGGACTAAAAATATTTTCAATCATAGTTGGTATCAATCTGGTACTTATTCTGTCCTATTCGTTCTCTCATTCGAACGAGCCGGTGCAAGAAGAAAAAGAAGAAATGGTGAGGCATGAAGAAAATACCAATTGCTTTAAATGTCATGGTGAAAACAAATACACCATGTACAATGCAGATTCTTCTTCTACCATCACCAAACTTATGCCCAGAGAGCTTTTTATAGATACCCTGGAATTTTACGATGGTACGCACAAAACTTTTAAGTGTTCAGACTGCCATTCAGACGAATACAACTCAGTACCTCACAATCCGGAACTCCGATTTGACCCCATGCCCGGCTGTATAGACTGCCATGGCGGTGACCCTGAGTACGAAGAATACAAATTTGAACAAATAGACGAACAATTCCAGAACAGTGTTCACTCAAAAGCACATACTGATAACTTTGCTTGTTGGGATTGCCACGATGCACATTCATATAAGTCTACTGCACGCGCAGATAATGGTATAAAAGACATGGTAGCATACAACAACGCTATGTGTTTGAAATGCCACGCCAATACTATCAATTACATGCTTTTATCTGATGAAGAAAACCCCGATCTGATTGCAAAACACGAATGGCTGCCTAATCAAACACAACACTTCAAAAAAGTTCGTTGCATAGAATGCCATACTTCAGTTTCGGACAGTGTATTGGTAGCACACGAGGTAATGCCGAAAGACAAAGCCATAAAAGGTTGTACCGAGTGCCATTCAAAAAACACACGTCTGAATCATACTTTATACAAATTCAAAGCAGCCGAACGTAGAGATAAAAACGGATTTTTCAACGGTGCTATACTCGAAGAATCATTTGTAATAGGTGCAAACCGCAATATTTATCTCAACTACGGAAGTATCGCAATTTTTATTTTGGTATTAGGCGGTATACTTATACACGCAATCTTGAGAATAATCATTAAAAAGAAGAAAAATCATGTCGGCTAAACTATATTTATATCCAGGCTGGTTACGTTTGTGGCATTTTAGCAATGCAATTCTGTGCCTTATACTCATCGTTACCGGATTGAGCATGCAATATACTACACAAGGCGATTCAATGATTTCTTTCCAATTAGCTGTAAGCTTGCACAATATTTGTGGTGTTATATTCGTATTCAATTACGTCATCTATTTCATAGGGAATATGGTAACTACAAATGGTAAGTTTTACTGGCGCAACTGGGGCGGTTTCTTCAAACAAGCCATTACTCAATCACGTTATTACCTGTACGGGAATTTCAAAGGTGAAAGTTGCCCATTTCAAGTAAATGAAGAAGTTAAATTCAATCCTCTCCAAAAAATAGCATATGTAGCTATCATGTATGTAATGGTTCCTTTGGTTATGCTTTCAGGTATAGCCATGCTCTATCCTGATATCATTATTCCCGAACTGAATGGTATAAGCGGAATGTTTCTTACTGACCTTGCCCATATTATCTCAGGATTTGTGATTTCTATTTTTTTACTTATCCACATATATTTCTGTACCTTCGGAACTTCTGCTACAAGCAATTTTAAAAGCATAGTTTCAGGATATCACGATTAAACAATAAACTAACAAAACAAACAATTATGAAAACGTTAAATCAGTTCAAATCATTGTTACTCTTAGGGGTATTTGCTATCAGTATCATGGGCTTCATGGCCATGAAATCTGAAATAAACGGCGAATGGGTTGTACCTGCAGAATACAAAACCAAGAAAAATACAACCAATGGCAAAGATGATGGCTCAGGCAAAAAACTTTACGCTCTGCATTGTAAATCATGCCATGGTAGCAATGGCCTCAATGATGGTCCAAAAGCTAAAAACATGAAAGCTCCTATGCGCAAATTCAACGAAACTGCCGTACAAAATCAAACTGATGGTGAGTTGTACTACAAATCGATCATTGGTCGCGATGAAATGCCTAATTATGAGAAAAAAATAAAAGACGAAACAGATCGTTGGATGCTTGTAAATTACATTCGCACCTTAAAATAGTCGAATAAATTTAATGTCTAAAAAAGGGTAAACAAAAAAAGACTTGTTTATCCTTTTTTTTGTACACATATGACAATTGTTTGTTTTTATTATCCATAGGATTTCTATTTTTACACTATAATATATATTTATATTTAACTATGACACGCAAATTTTGGCAATCGCCCTGGCGATATAAAGAAGGTTGGACTATTGTTGCAGCCATATTCGTTGTTTCCGAATTGTTGGAGTATTTCACAGGTGGCCTCAATGTGCGCCTGCGTTGGCCTATCAATATATCCATAGCCGCGGGTTTAATAACTATAATCACAGTTCTACATATTTTTTTCAGAAAAACCAGCCTTGTAAAATTTCTGGGAAGCATTCCTGCTGCCATTACATCCATTGTTTATTTCACCTTTCTGGTTTTGCTGCTTGGGCTTATACCCCAAGATCCGGAAAGAGTGCCAGGTTGGATGGCAAAATTAGGCTTTACTGACCTCATCACATCGTGGTATTTTGTACTGGCTCAGATATACTTGCTCATTTCTTTAGGTTTGG
>JFJP01037179.1_pt1 | contig 40118 bp, 38 predicted proteins | sample 431651 | NCBI WGS metagenome assembly JFJP01 (sample SAMN02602958, study PRJNA72255) | Microbial mat metagenome, whole genome shotgun sequencing project. | biome: fresh water; feature: sink hole; material: water; isolation source: purple microbial (photo- and chemosynthetic) mats found in... | reverse complement strand
ACAGAAATGTTAAGCGAAAGAAAAAGCCAAACAAATCTTATTCAATAAATTACAAACGACTTTAATACATTGCTTAACTAAACGACATTGAAATACAATTTGACATTAAATGCTGATTATTCGCTGGAAGGCACCATTGAAATTGTCTATTACGATTACTCAGCTGCAAATTTCAGAACCAATTTCGCTCAATACAACAGCAATGAAGCATTTTTAAATGCATATTCCGAAAATAAAGTAGGCTTGAGTGTGATTGACTTTACTCTAAACAACAAAGACTCTGTAATCAAACCATTACAAATAATTTATAATGTTCGTATAGATAATGCTGTTACGGAAGTAGACAACGAGCTTTACATCAATCCTTGTTTATTCGAGCAAATGAAACAAAATCCGTTCAACGAAGAAACCCGGAATTATCCGATTGATTTCGCTTATAAAACTGACAGAACTGTGACTGTAACTATTAAAATACCTGAAAACTTAACGATATCGCAATTGCCTAAGGCAGCTTTAATTAAAATGTCCGACAATACGGCAAAATATCAGCACAATGTTACAGTCAACGAAAATAGCATTCAGTTATATTCAAAGTTCAATTTAGACAACTATATTTACTTACAAACAATTTATCCAGAATTTCGCGAATTCTTCAACTTAATAGTAAAGAAAAATGCAGAATTAGTGGTGTTAACAAAAAAATCAAACTAAAACGCAGAATTCCATTTATTACTAAAAGAAATTGATTAATCTATGAAAAAGAAGATGATTCAAAAATATTTCTTTTTTACAATTTACATTGTGCTGCTGCTTATTCCGATCATATCAATGGGAGGAAATACGCCGGATTATAAAATAGAAAATATAAGTGAAACACTAAAGAAAAATTCAAAAGCAGTAATACGCTATGAATATACTTTATTCGAGGTGTACTCTACCTCCAAAGCAAAAAAGACTATAAAACGTATCATTTCCATTTTGAATGAAAATGGTCTTAAAAATTCAGAGTTTATTGAATACTATAACTCTTTTACAAAAATAAAAAACCTCGAAGGCGTTGTTTATGACAAGGATGGGAAAAAAGTAAAAGAACTTTCAGGAAAAGATATCAAAGACTATAGTGCCATCTCCGGATTCTCAGTGTACGACGACAACAGAGTAAAATTCATAGATCCTGATTATCGCGTGTATCCTTTTACTGTGGAATACAATTATGACATAGAATACGAAGGATTACTTAATTTCCCAAGCTGGACTCCTTACCAAGACTATAACGTTTCGGTCGAGAATTCAATTTTCCGAATGATCGTGCCCAAAGACTTCAAATTCAGACATCTAGAAAAGAACTATAACGGCGAGGTACAAATTACTGAAAACGAAGGTAAAATAACATATACTTGGGTAGCTGACTATCTGGAATCTATCACCCCGCAAACACCAGAAAAATCATTTATAGAAAATTATATTTTTGTAAAAACCGCCCCCAATGAATTTGTTTTCAACAAACAAGCCGGCACGCAAGATACCTGGAAAGATTTTGGAGAGTGGATACATAATCTGAATATAGGCCGGACTGTATTAGATCCTCAGACTCAGTCCAAAGTTCTGGAACTGATAAAAGACGCCAAATCAGATGAAGAAAAAGTAAAGATCCTTTACACATACATGCAAAGTAAAACAAGGTATGTAAGTGTTCAGGTTGGTATAGGAGGCTGGCAGCCATTTCCTGCCTCAGACGTAGACCGCTTGAACTACGGGGACTGCAAAGCCCTTTCAAATTACATGAAAGCCTTGCTTGATGTAGCAGAAATTAAATCTCACTATACTTTAGTATTAGCAGGTGAAGACGAACCGAATATTCAAAGCCAATTCCCTTCCAATCAGTTCAATCATGCTATTATATGCGTACCTTTTGCTACGGATACTCTCTGGCTAGAATGTACCAGCCAGACCATAGCTGCAGGATACCTGGGGACTTTTACCGACGACAGAGATGTATTGATTATAGACAATAATGGGGGGAAACTCGCTCGTACACAAAAGTATTCTGCCAATGAAAACATTATTTCAAAGAAAACAACGGTTGATTTAAACATAAGCACACCTAGCCTTGCACATATGGAAACTAGCTTTATCGGTTTAGCATGCGACATGATATACCCGATATCCAGAAGCGATGCCGAGGACAGAAAAAAGCAACTTTATAATTCTTTGGCTTTGCCTTCGTTTAATATCCAATCCATTACTTATAACGAGGTTAAAAGCAGGATTCCCAGAATAAATGAGGTAATTGAACTCAGCCTGAATAATTATCTCAACAAATTGACTGACGACAAATATTTGGTTAAACCCGAATTCTTTAAAAGATTTGCTACTATTCCTCCCAAGATAACACTCAAGACCAACTCTATTTACATAAAAAGAGAATCCATTGAAACAGATACGCTCATTTACAATCTTCCTACGGGATTTGAACCAGCAAAACTTCCGAATGATATAAGTATAAAATCAGACTTCGGAACATACGATTTGCAATATAAAACTGAAAACAATAAGATATTCATTATTAGAAAATTGTTTACCGCAGCTGGCGATTTTGATAAAAGTATGTGGAATGATTACCAGAAATTCTATCAAGATATATACGTATCAGACAACAAACCACTGTCTATCAATAAATTAAAGTAAGTTTGATTTTGAATACGCAAAAAACTGCCTGATTCAGAAATGATTCAGAAATCAGGCAGTCTTTTTATTGACTGAACTATTCTTACTCAAAGCCCATAATAGAGGCAGGCGTTAATAAAAACAATTATCGAATAGAATTTTGAAGAAGCAGTGTTGAATTTTGCCGCTAAATTCAGTTAATATCTTCATATTATATTTCTTGTAAGCTTGATAATTGAATAATTCTCCCGTTCAATCCCGAAACAAATTCTATCTTATTAACTTGCAGCATACTTAAAAACAACCAACCGCGAACTTAGGAAACAAAAAAGCCAATAGATTTGAAGAAATCTACTGGCTAGTATTTTAAAGTATGTGCGGTGCGTGTTTAGTCTTCCTCTTCGCGGGTGGTGGCACTGGCATTGTAGCCTTTCATGATACCGCGCTCAGAGTTGCGAATGAACAATACTATCTCGTCGCGCTCCTTTGAAGCAGGTAAATCGGCTTCTATGATATCAAGCGCCTGAGCATTGTTGTAACCCGACTGATATATAATGCGATACATGTCCTGAATCTCGCGAATTTTTTCGTTCGAGAAATTACGACGACGCAAACCAATAGAGTTTATTCCTGCAAATGAAAGAGGCTCTCTTCCGGCTTTTACAAACGGAGGAACGTCTTTGCGAACAAGAGAACCACCGGAAATCATAGCATGAGCACCAATATGCACAAACTGATGCACGGCAGTAACGCCCCCAATGACTGCAAAGTCGCCTACTACTATATGCCCTGCAAGGGTAACAGCATTTGCCAGGATACAATTATCGCCCACATGACAGTCGTGTGCCAAATGCACATATGCCATCACCAAACATTCTTTGCCAACCTTGGTAGAGCCTGCAGCTTTGGTACCACGGTTTATAGTTACATACTCACGTATGGTAGTATTATCGCCTACTTCGGCAGTAGTGTATTCACCGCCAAACTTCAGATCCTGAGGAATGGCACCAATGACTGCACCCGGAAAAATGCGGCAGTTTTTTCCAATTCTAGAACCCGGGAAAATGGTAACGTTAGATCCAATCCAAGTCCCTTCGCCTATTACTACATCTTCGTGTATGGTAGTAAACGGGTCAATATTAACGTTAGCTCCTATCTGAGCTTTTTCGTGTATAAATGTCAATGCATTAGGCATATCACTCTCTATTTATCTTTTATTATTTGCGCCATTAATTCACCTTCGGTCACTATATGATCACCAACATAGGCCACAGCCCTCATATTGGCAATGCCTCTACGTACCGGAGTTATAAACTCCAATTTGAGTATGAGTGTATCGCCGGGTACTACTTTACGTTTAAACTTCACATTGTCAATTTTCATAAAATAAGTACTGTAAGCCTCCGGATCCGGTACCATAGAAAGTACCAATATTCCACCGGCTTGCGCCAGTGCCTCAATGATGAGTACACCCGGCATAACAGGTTCTTTGGGAAAGTGACCAACAAAAAACGGTTCGTTAATAGTTACGTTTTTGAGTGCAATTATTTCATTTTCTGATATTTCTAAAACCTTATCTACTAAGAGAAAAGGAGGTCGGTGAGGTAAAAGTCTGTGTATATCATTTATATTATAAACCGGCGGTGTGTTGGGATCCACCTGCGGACTCATTTTTTTTTTTCCTTGCTCCTTTATGTGCTTCTTTATGGCTTTAGCAAATTCAACATTTGAATAGTGTCCGGGACGAGTTGCCAGTATTTTGCCTTTGAGTGGCATTCCTACCAGGGCCAAGTCGCCAAGCAAATCCAGAAGTTTATGTCGCGCGGGTTCATTTGGAAAAATAAGATCATGATCATTGAGAATTCCTCTGCCTTTGGCTTTCACACGTGGCTTATTGCACAGGTCGGCAATACGGTCAAGTTCGTCTTGGGCGTATTCTCGGTCCATAAGCACAAGAGCATTATCGAGGCTTCCACCTTTAATGAGGTTGTTGCGCATCAGGAATTCCAAATCGCGCAGAAAAACGAAAGTTTTGCAAGGAGCGATTTCTTTTTCGTATTCCTTAAGATTATTGAGCGTGGCGTATTGATTTCCGAGTACTTGCGACTTGTAATCTATCATTACGTTCAAGCTTAGGTTATCGTCCGGAAAGGTCATAAGTTCTATTCCGGTATCTTCGTCGGAGTAGCTTATGCTCTTATGTATTACAAAATAATTCCGGTCGGCTTCCTGCTCAGTAATACCCGCAGTGTGCAATGCATTTACAATCAATCTGGCACTACCATCGAGAATGGGAGTTTCAGGTGCATTTATTTCAATAAGACAATTGTCAATTTCCAAGCCATATAAAGCAGAAAGAATGTGCTCAATGGTTCCTACCCTCGCGCCATTTTCTTCGAGCACAGTGCTGCGCGAAGTATCTACCACGTTATCTGCCAGGGCACGCACAATGGGTTTGTTGGGCAAATCCACTCGCTGAAATTTGTATCCGTGATTTTCAGGCGCAGGATTGAATGTGATGGTAGATTCTACCCCTGTATGCAATCCTCTGCCGCTGAGCGATACAGGTTTTGAAATGGTTCTTTGTTTGTCTGCCATATGATGTACGAATGTATTTTCGAATAATTAATTTGCCTGAAGTTTAGACTGCAAGTCTTTTATTATCTTTTCCAACTCAGATATTTTTTTATCCATTGCCGGAAGTTTTTTGAAAATTACTGTAGATTTCTGAAAATCGAGAATAGGCATTGCAGGAGATCCCTGTATAATTGTACCTGTATTTTTCACATTATAATTGACTCCAGATTGTGCGCCCACTTTTACTTCGTCAGCTATTTTGAGGTGACCTACAAAACCAACCTGTCCACCAATCATGCAGTCTCTTCCTATTTTAGTACTTCCTGACACTCCACTTTGCGCAGCCATTACGGTATTTTCGCCAATTTCTACGTTATGCGCAATTTGTATCAGATTATCGAGCTTTACTCCCTTGCGTATAATAGTAGAACCCATAGTTGCACGGTCGATGGTGGTATTTGAACCCACTTCTACATAATCTTCTATGATCACGTTTCCGAGCTGAGGTACTTTTTTGTATCCTGTAGCAGCGCTAGGGGCAAAACCAAATCCATCGGAGCCGATGATAACCCCGGAATGAAAAATACAATTGTTACCAATTACAGAGTTGTTGTACACTTTCACACCCGGGAAAAAAGTAGTATTATCACCCACTATGGCATTGTCGCCAATATATACCTGGGGATAAATTTTTACGTTTTTACCTATTTTTACGTTTTTGCCTATATAAGCAAACGCTCCGATATAGCAATTCTCGCCCAAGGTAGCTGTAGGATGTATTTTTACAGGTTCTTCAGTTATTAGTTCTGGTTCAAGTTGTTTTTGATAAAACTCCATCAGTGTTGCAAACGACTGATAAGGATCGTCCACTTTTATAAGGGTGGTAGAAATTTTCTTTTCAGGCGTAAACGCAGTATTTACCAAAACAATAGACGCTTGAGTGGTATATATAAACGGTTCGTATTTGGGGTTTGCCAGAAAACTCAATGTGCCTTCTGTACCTTCTTCAATCTTAGAAATAGAATCGACACTTACTAAGGGATCTCCCTCAACGGTACCTCCTATAATGGTGGCAATCTGCTGCGCAGTAAATTTCATAAACACGATAATTTGTGCAAAACTATACATTTATCTCCGGACAGTAAAAAATAATTTAAACTGTTTAAAGCAATCCTGCTATATCATATTAATATTAGCCCTGATAAGATTCGAACGTAGCCATAAAAACAATTTTTACAGCAAATGTTTTTCTACAAACTTAGGGTAAAAAAGATAGTATTTTGTTACTGTTTGTGAAAGTGCCGATACATTGGATATGTCACTTGCCTCGGCTATATCAACAAGCTTATTGTTGCCCAACAATACATGTATGCCTCCGTTCTCGGGTTTGTAAGCATTGTTGGTAAGTACTCCATGCTGATACAAGAACCCACATTCCTCTTCCGTAAAGCCATAATCTGACATGAGGCTATTCATTATCTGTGATCCATAGTTTTCGGGCATTTGGTTCTGATGCTGGTAAATATACAATCTGAACAAATTTCTCACCGAGAGACCTTCAGCAAGTGTACTCAACACCCTATCTGTATGACCTGCCCAGTATTTTACCATTATATCTATATCGGCATCATCTGTTTTGGTAAAAAGAAGAAGCAAATCAGCGTCTATGGTTTCATGTGCTGTTGTATTTACTTTTCTGCTAAAAAGTTGCTCTATCGCCGGAGTCAGGAATAACTCAACTCCTCGCGCATGCAGCCACCTGGCGCGCTTCATGAGCATGATGAGCATCATTTCGGCAGCTACTACCGTTTTGTGCAAATATACTTGCCAATACATTATGCGACGTGAAATAAGAAACTTCTCGGCACTATATATTCCCTTTGCCTCTATGGCAAGTGTATTGTCATACACACAAAGCATTTGTATAATTCGCTCAAAACCAACTATTCCCTCAGATACTCCTGTAAAAAAGCTATCGCGGCGGAGGTAATCGAGCCTATCCATATCTAGCTGACTGGAAACCAGCTGATGCAAAAACTTCTTTTCATATTCATTATTAAAAATACGAATGGCCAGAGAGAGTTTTCCACCAAAATACGAATTGAGCGACTGCATAAGAGCCTCTGAGATGGTTTCGTGATGCACATTTTCAATAATTATTCCTTCGAGCGTATGAGAGAATGGACCATGGCCAATATCGTGCAGTAAAATGGCTAATTTGGCAGCCAACGCCTCATCCGGCGATATATCTGCCCCTTTTTCCCGCAAAACCTGTAACGACAACCCCATCAGATGGGTTGCACCAAGCACGTGCTGAAACCTGCTGTGTGTTGCCCCGGGGTATACCAAGTACGTAAGCCCTAACTGTTTTATACGCCTGAGTCTCTGAAAAAAAGTATGTTGTATCACATCAAATATCAGAGGATCAGACACCCTGATAAAACCATACACCGGATCGTTTATAATTTTCAACTTATTCATATCACATTTCTTATAAATCACTTACCATTTAAAACGGCCAAACTATATTCGCCAAATTATCAAAGATATTGTTTTACCTGCTTGCTAAATTCATAATTAATAATTAATTTTGCACCGGCTAAAACAAAAAACATGCAGGGGACCGTAGTCCCCTCTTTTATTATGATAAAAAAAGACAATATACAGGAAATAATAGACCTTTCGCTACGCGGAACTGATATATTCTTGGTAGAACTTACATTGAACAATCAGAATTGCATAGAGGTATATATAGACTCCGACCAAGGAGTGACCATAGAGCAATGTATGACACTCAGCAGACAAATTGAAGGTAGCCTCAACAGAGACGAAGACGATTTTGAGCTAAATGTGTCGTCGGCAGGCATAACCACTCCATTCAAAATAAAAAGACAATATGTAAAGAACCTGAACAAAGAGGTAGAAGTATTACTAAAGAATGGAATAAAGAAGATAGGCACCCTGGTAGAGGTAACCGACAACGGTTTCACCTTGCGCACCGAAAAATTGGTAAAACTTGAAGGTAATAAGAAAAAAACAAAAGTTACCGAAAATTTACCCGTATCATTCGATGATACAAAATCAACAAAACTAGTTTTCAGCTTTTAAAATACGATCATGGCAAAGCATTCTGAAACAATAAATTTAACCGAAACATTCGCTGAATTTAAAGATTTAAAAAATATTGACCGTGCCACAATGATGAATGTGCTCGAAGATGTTTTTAAAAGCCTTTTAATTAAAAAATTTGGTACAGCAGACAACTGTAGCATTATCATAAATATTGATAAAGGCGACTTTGAAATTTGGCGTTACCGAAATGTTGTAGATGAAGACGATCTGACTGATCCTCTGACCCAAATAACCATCACTGAAGCACAAAAAATAGATACCGACTACGAGGTAGGCGAAGAAGTTGCCGATGAAGTGAAACTTTTATCTTTCGGAAGAAGGGCTATACTTTCACTACGCCAAAATCTGTCGACCCGTATTGCAGAGTTGGAAAAAGACAATATTTACAGTAAATACAAAGACAGAGTAGGCCAGATAATTACTGCTGATGTGCACCAGACCTTCAAGAAAGACATACTCCTGCTCGATGATGAAGGCAACGAATTGGTGCTGCCAAAAACAGAACTAATACCCGGCGAATACTACCACAAAGGCGACACTGTAAAAGCAGTTATATTGAAAGTGGACATGAAAAACAATAGTCCTCAGATTGTACTTTCACGAACTTCGCCATTCTTTCTCGAAAGGATGTTTGAGTTGGAAGTTCCTGAAATATTCGATGGTCTTATCACCATACGCAAAATAGTGCGCATTCCGGGAGAAAGAGCAAAAGTAGCAGTAGAATCATACGACGATCGCATAGACCCTGTTGGTGCATGCGTAGGAATGAAAGGTTCTCGCATTCACAATATAGTGCGCGAACTCAGAAATGAAAATATAGACGTTATCAATTATACTAACAACTTACAATTATATATCAGCAGAGCACTGAGTCCTTCCAAAATTTCATCTATCAAAATTGATGAAAAAACAAAGAAAGCTCAGGTATATCTAGCTCACAACGAGGTATCGAAAGCCATTGGCAAAGGCGGTTTGAATATAAAACTGGCTGGCATGCTTACAGGCTACGAGATAGACGTATATCGTGAAATGGATGAAGACGAAGATGATGTAGATTTGGAAGAATTCGCTGATGAAATAGACGGCTGGGTAATAGACGAGTTCAAACGAATTGGTTGTGATACTGCCAAAAGTGTACTCAGTCTGAGCGCCGAAGAACTTATTGAACGCACCGACCTTGAAGAAGAAACCATACAAGACGTGCTCAATATTTTGAAAAGTGAATTTGAGGACTAAGAATAGTAGTTGTTTGATATTAATATGGTAAGTAATTTAATCTTTAGGTGACATGACAGAGCAAAAAGGGACCCGACTAAGCAAAGTTGCCAGAGAACTTAATGTTGGTATTACTACCATAGTTGAGTTTCTGCACAAAAACGGACACAATATAGATTCCAATCCGAATACTAAAATTACAGATGATTGCCTGGACTTGCTCAACAGAGAATTCCAAAAAGATTTATCGGCAAAAAAGGAATCTGAGAAATTGGGCAACATTCGAAAATCGAGGGAAAAAAAAGAATCCATTACACTTGACGACGTATCGAAAGATGAGACCAAGCAACATGATGATGATGACAATGATGGGACTGATGAAATGATTCACATTCAAGATTTTACCTCAAATAAAGAAGCTGACAATCATACTCATGTAAAGAAAAAAGACGTTGAGCTGAAAATTGTAGGTAAAATAGACCTGAATGCAGATAAAATTAAAAAGGCGCCCATTGTAACCACCGAAGAATCTATCAAACATATCACTGAAATACATCAAAATACAAAACAAAATACAGAATCAACACCACAAAAAGAAGTACCCACGGTACAAACTACTATTGAAATTCACCCCAAAGAAGAGACTGAAATTCCGGTTGTAGTAAAAGTGACCGAAGAAAAACCTGAAGTACACCTAACTCCGGCAGAAGAGCAGAAAACAGAAATTATTGAAAAAATTGAAAACCCTGTTCTGAATACTTCTGAAAATGAGACTAAACCAGCAAAAACAGACGATACTGAAATAGAACAGGTATCCATTAAACAAAACACAGATTTGAAGAGTACACTAGAATTAGAAGAAGTAAAAGTTGATTCCACCCAGACAGAACCCGAAATCTTCAGGCACAAAGTAACCCAACTTACTGGTCCTACAGTAATTGGCCGCATAGAACTGCCCCAGCAAAATGAAAAAAAGAAACAGCCCCAACAAAACCAACAATCTCAGGCAGAACAAAATAAACTGAACAAATCGAAGCGTAAAAAAAGAAAACGCATTGAAGCAGTTAATCTGAAAACAGAGAACAAACAAGACAATAATCATCCTAAGCCGGAACAACCGCAAAATAAGGAACACGTTACTAACAAGAATCAGGAAAAACCGCAAAACCAGAGCACAGCCCCAAAACCTCAGTCGAGCATTTTGTCAACTCTGAAAAAACGTGATCCAAACAAACCCGTTACTCCTCAGACCAATACAAACAGAGGACCAGGCCAACAGAACAGAAGCAATAACGACACCAGAAAGAAACCTAATCAAAATCAGCGTAGGGACGTACATAGCCCCGAAGTAAGAAAAGAAGTTCAGGCTGAGGATGTTGATAAGCAGATGAAAGAAACCTTGGCTCGCCTAGGCAACAAAATAAAAAGCCGCGCAGCCAAGCATCGCCGCCTGAAACGCGACCAAATAGAGAAAAAACATCAAGAACAGCTCGAGCAAGAGCAAATGGAAAAACACAAGCTCAAAGTAACCGAATTTGTTTCGGCAAATGAGTTGGCCACCATGATGGAAGTGTCAGTAAATGAAGTCATTTCTACATGTATGAGCCTCGGTCTGATGGTTTCAATAAACCAGCGCCTCGATGCTGATACCATGTCAATAGTGGCCGAAGAATTTGGATACGAGGTTGAGTTTGTAAGTATAGAAGTACAAGAATCCATTGAAGAAGAAATAGATGCACCGGAATCGCTTATATCGCGCCCACCTATTGTAACAGTAATGGGACACGTAGACCACGGTAAAACATCGCTCCTCGACTATATACGCAAATCCAATGTTATAGCTGGTGAAGCTGGTGGTATCACGCAGCACATAGGTGCATACAAAGTGCAACTCAACAATGGTAAAAACATTACATTCCTCGATACACCTGGTCACGAAGCATTTACCGCCATGCGTGCTCGTGGAGCATCCGTTACGGATATCGCTATCATTGTGGTAGCTGCTGACGATAGCGTGATGCCAACCACAGTAGAAGCCATAAACCACGCAAAAGCAGCACAGGTTCCTATCGTTTTTGCCATCAACAAAATAGACAAACCACACGCCGATCCCGAAAAAATTAAAAATCAGCTTGCTCAAATGAACTTGCTGGTTGAAGATTGGGGCGGTACATATCAGTCGCACGATATTTCGGCCAAAGCTGGTCTCGGAGTTCACGAATTGCTGGACAAAGTATTGCTAGAAGCAGAAATACTGAATTTGAAAGCCAACCCCGATAAAAAAGCCGTTGGTACCATTATAGAATCGAGCTTAGACAAAGGCCGTGGTTATCAGGCTACACTGCTTATATCATCAGGAACGCTTCATGTTGGCGATTTCGTACTCGCTGGTAGCACATCTGGCAGGGTAAAAGCCCTCTATAATGAGCGCAACCAGCGCATCAAATCTGCCGGACCATCGTCACCAGCCCTTATCATAGGCTTAGATGGTGCACCACAGGCAGGCGACAACTTCAATGTGATGAGCAACGAACGTGAGGCTAGAAGCATAGCTGCAAAACGTCAGCAATTGCAACGTGAGATGGGTCACCGTACTCGCAAACATATAACCCTCGACGAAATTGGACGACGCATTGCCATTGGTAACTTCAAAGAATTGAATGTTATTGTAAAAGGTGATGTGGATGGTTCTATCGAAGCTTTGGCAGATTCACTCATCAAACTGAGCACCGACCAGATTCAGGTGAACGTAATACACAAAGGTGTAGGCCAGATATCTGAAAACGACGTTACACTCGCACAAGCTTCAGATGCTGTTATCATAGGCTTCCAGGTTCGCCCATCGGGCAACGCCCGCAAGCACGCCGAGCGTGAAGGCATTGAAATACGTCTGTATTCTATCATTTACGATGCTATCGACGATTTGCGCGACGCTATGATTGGTATGCTTTCACCAGACATCAAAGAAGAAATTCAAGGTGCCGCCGAAGTGCGCGAGGTATTCAATATAACCAAAGTTGGTCGCATAGCTGGCTGTATGGTAAGAGAAGGTAAAATACTCCGCACCTCCAAAGTGCGTGTTATCCGCGATGGTATAGTAGTATTTACCGGTGTACTCGAATCGCTCAAACGTTTCAAAGAAGATGCAAAAGAAGCGCGTAGCGGTCAGGATTGTGGTCTGAATATCGAAAGATTCAACGACATAAAAGTTGGAGACATTATCGAAGCATTCACCACATCAGAAATTCAGCGTACATCACTTTAACAGATTATTTTTAAATCTCAGATATCAAAAAAACTGCATTCAAATTGAGTGCAGTTTTTTTTTGTGTATCAATCCACTTTATAAGTATATTTGGGAAATGCAAGCATGAACGCTTATGTATACAAAAACTTTTTGGTACAAAACATATACCTTGGTTACACTCATTCTGCTTATCTGCATACAAATTCGGGCCTACAGCCAACAAATTGTCACGGGGCACATCACCGACAAGAAAACGCACGAAGCACTTCCAAATACAAGCATTTACATCAAAAACATGCGTTGGGGTACAGTTTCAAATACCAGAGGCGAATTTCGGTTTGTACTTCCCCAAAAAATATCTGTTACAGATTCAGTTTGTTTTTCATTCATCGGGTACATTCCATTTTGCAAACCATTAACCGATACAATCTCCAAAAGCTGGACGATACAACTCCAAAGCCAATCATTTGCTATTTCAGAGGTTATTGTTCATTCCAATATGGCAGAAATGTTGCTACAAAGTGCACTCGACGCCATACCGCAAAACTACGCTACCATTCCGGTTCAAATGAAGGGATTTTATCGGGAAACGGTATCAGACAATGGTGCATTTACCGAGTTTATAGAAGCTGTGGTAGATATATACAAACAACCATACAACATACGAAAGCGCGATGATATACAAATACTGCATGGCAGGGAAATAAAAACCAAAGTGAAGTCGCCTATATGGAAGTTTATATATTTCGTGGATGGCCCCTATGAAGCCCTCCTATCTGATATAGCCAAGAACCCCAACAATTTCATAAGTATTCCTCAAGGAAGTATCAACTTCCTGAATCCTCGAAATTTTAAATACTACAAATACGAAATTGAGAAACCTTATGCCAACGATAATTCCTACTATACCATACATTTTAGCCCAAAATCAAAGAGAGCTATTTATGAAGGTTATATTTACATTGATAAAAAAGACAAAGCTTTTCTTAGCTTATATTACACCATAGCAGCCAACAGATTAGAATCTGCTCAACTCCTGCGCAATGAAACTTTGGCATTTCTGGAAACCGAGGATATACTTACATTGCCGGTAGACTACTACGCATTGGTGAGTTTTGAAAAATGGAACGACAAATACTACCTGAGTTACGCAAAAATGGGATACCAATTTCTGATGATGAGTTCGCGACATAGCATTTTTTCATACATCTCAAACCATCAGCAATTGTTTATAACCGAAACCGACACCATATATACAACCGAAATTCCGTGGTATAATAAAGTTCGACGCAATCAAAAACTTACCACACAATTTGCAGATACCGATTCTACTTTCTGGAACAATTACCAGATTGTAGAAATGGAGCAATGGGAAAAAGAAAGGCTCAAAGACATGAATAAAACCATTCCCAATAAAAAGTAATCTACTGGCCACTAAGCACCTTTAGACATATATTCTACGGCATCCTTATCAAACATAAGTATATGTTGCTCAAACCATTCACGTAAGTAAGAAAACATATCCGCACATATTGTTTCACCATTCTCGGCATACTGCTGCTGAAAAGCAATCAGACGAGCAATAAACGCTAAATGTTCTCTACGGTGCTCCATGAACTTTGGGTAATTATTCTGATAGAGAGCGCGTTCTTCTTCATGAAACTGATTTTCGGCATAATATGCCAATCGGTGAAAAATAGATAAGAAATTATCAGAGCATTTGTTTTCGTTGATGCACTCGGCTAAGAGATTTACCGTATCCACATACCTTTTGTGCTGTTCATTCATGGCTACCAATTTCAAATCGTACTCAGGTTTCCAGTTTATATACTGAATTTTCTCACTCAAATTCATGACCTTAAATATTGCATTTTTATACAATGCAAGATACACCTGATGCAAAATGAGTGAAATGACAATTATCATTACGTTATGCTAAAAAACATGATTTTCGTACATACCTCCCACTACGAGTACTAAAAAATACTGAACTATGCAATATATCAATATATTTAAACAGAATGTTTCATTACTTTGCCAAACTCTAAGCCAATAGTATATGCCTACTTTTTTATTTGATGATATTATTTTTGGGCCGGTATCTAGTCGCCGTCTTGGAAAATCTTTGGGAATAAATCTGCTCCCTACTCACCGCAAAATCTGTAATTTCGATTGTATTTACTGTGAATGCGGGCTTTCACCCCATGAGCTGATTCAAAAATCTCATTTCCCAAGTGCAAGCGACGTTAAAAATGCACTTACTGCCAAACTGGTGCATATGAAAGCTCAAAACGATTTGCCCACTACCATTACCTTTGCCGGTAATGGAGAGCCCACATTGCATCCGGAATTCGAAGCTATCATTCTATCTACTGTAGAAATCAGAAACAGACTTGCGCCACAAAGCAAAATTGCAGTATTATCGAATGCTACTCTCATTTCTCGCAAAACAATCACTTCGTCGCTCGCCAAAATTGATTTGAATATTCTGAAGCTAGATTCAGCCCTTAACAATACCATCAACTGCATCAATCGTCCGAAACTTCCATTTTCGGCAGATAAGTTGATAGACAACTTGCAGGAATTTCGAAAAAAAATTATTATTCAGACTCTTTTTCTGAAAGGTACCGTTAATGGACAATACATTGACAATACCTCACCTGAAGAACTGAACGCACTCTTAGATGCGTACCAGCTTATAAAACCCGAAATGGTAATGATATATACCATCGCACGAAGTACACCAGTAGAAGGGCTCGAGAAAATAGAAAAAGAGCAATTGGATGCCATAGGTCAAACCATAGAAAAATTGGGGATAAAAGTTCAAATTTCTTACTAGAAATGCCTGAAGGTAGGATACGAATTTTTGTTTGTGCGCTCGATTGGGGTTTGGGGCACATCACGCGTACATTGCCATTGTTGCATATACTCACACAATCTGGCTTTGAGGTAATACTTGGAGGAAACGAAACTGCAAAGCGCATATGGACATCCCACTACCCTACCCTACCCTTCGTACATATGTATAATCACAAAATACGCTACGGATCGTCTAAAAACCTATTTCGTATGATGTGGTGGCCGGCAATTTCTATCTTCAGGGGCATTCGGGAAGACAAAATACTTATAAAAAAAGTTCAAAGGGAATACAATATCCATCTCATTATCAGCGACAATAGGTATGGAGCAGTAAGTAAAAAAGCCCCCTCAGTATTCATTGGCCATCAGCTATCACCCATTCTTCCAAGCAGCTTTTTTATACTTAATAAATTATTATTCAATATTTTAAACAAATTGACTAGAAGCTATAGCGCAATATGGATACCAGATAATACTAGCTTACAGACAATTATATATACACTTAAATCCCCCTACACACCTCAATTAAAGGCAATTTCTATAGGATTAATGTCACAATTCCAATTCACAAATGTACAACACCATTTTTCGCGTCCCATTGTGGCTTTGCTCTCAGGACCCGAGCCCCACAGAAGTCAATTTGAAAAGTTGATTTCAGCTATACTGAATACAATAAGCATACCAAGTATCATAATAAGAGGACTAAACCCCAATGCAGAATTACCTGAGAACAACAACTCGAATATAAAAATTCTGAATTTCGCAACCGGAAGCCAATTGCATAGCATATTGACAGGCGCACATTTGATAATTGCAAGATCTGGATACAGCACCCTCATGGACGTTATTTACCTACAAAAGAAGTCGTTGCTAATACCTACGCCAGGGCAGACCGAACAAGAATACCTTGCAAAAATGAACGCTGGAAGATACGGTATACACACCTGCAACCAATACCAACTTTGCAAAGAAACAGTACTTGAGGCATTTGATAAACCTTACTGTGCGCAACCCGCAGAGTTTGTAAGTTGCCAAACAATATCCAGAGAAGTAGAACGTATTACTAAAAGTATATAAGCGCAATAAAATAGCATTTAGAATGCTAAAATGACCCTAAAATGTGTCAATTTTATTAATTTTGAGATCTAATACGAGAGAAATGAATCAGGTAATACTTATAACGCACAGAAATAATTTTAGTTTAGCCATTCAGAGTTTTTTATCGGATCATAAAATACGCGCTGAAATTTTCTGGGAACCAGAAATAGTACAAAGAGACCTGAAACAGAACCGTATACAACCAGAAGTGATTGTGATATTTGAAATGTTAAAAACTGGAAACCCCAGTGAGTTAATACACTTGATACACGAAAATTCAAATACTACAGATATAGTTTTTATTGGTGAGAATCCACCCATATTTACTCCCATATATACTTTGCCCAAAAGTATGATTTCAGCAGGCAACGAAGCCGTGGTGGCAGGATATATACTACAACTACTTCGCAAAAGAAAAAACCTCACATTGGGTCAAATAGACTACGATATAAAAACAGTTTTCACCAATATGCTTCGACTCAATCCAAATCCTATTTGGATAACCAATGATAAAGGGAATATAATACAAACCAACAAGTCATTTGATGAGCTTACAGGCTATCCGCATGCTGAGCCAGAAGAATTAGATGGCTGGCTTCGTAACTCAATAACGGATGCAACAACGCTCAATCTGGAAAAAGTATACGAATACGATACCCAGTTTACTACACGCACCGGTGTAAATCAGGTATTTGAGATAAAAAAAATGAAGATCAATACGCAGGACAACGAAACACAAATACTAGCCGTGGCAAACAATGTAACAGAAAACCGACACTATTTGCTCGAAGTATTACGTAAAAATGCATACATTGAGGGAGTTTTCGATAAAAATACGATACCAATGATGATGGTGGAAATGGATAATGCAAAAATAACTGCGGTAAATCAACCCGCCTACACAATTTTACAATCTAATATTCAACAAACACAGTCATACTCCTATGCAGCCCTCACTGGTATTGATACCAATTGGGATCAAGTAGCACAAAATCTGAAATATGGAGAACAAATTTTCGAACAAAAATGGCAAATTGATAATATTCCTAAAAAATTTAAATTATATACCAGCGAGGTACGTTTTCAGGAAGAAATCTTTCTGGTTATTACATTTTTCGAAAAATAACACGCATTACTTGCAACAATTTGGCGAAAAGATATAATAAAGATTATGGAACAAGGCATACCAAAAGGCAAATAAACAATGGACTCAATAACGATTTGTTAATTAGCACAGCTAAAACAACACAAAAAAGCTAAGAAGTTAGGACTGACTTTGCCAAAAGGCATTATTGAAAAACAAAAAGTTAAGCTGTATATTTAAAAAAGGATTAACCAAAAAACTGCATTTCGTTTGCTTCCTGCATACAACACTTCATAAATCAATTATAATTTGCACGAAAATGAATTTACGGATCCAATCAGAAACTCAGGCGTATAAAGCAAGGATATTGATAGTGGACGATATTCCGGAAAACCTACAAATTTTGAACCATGTACTTTCAGATGAGCAATATCTGGTACGAGCCGCAATATCTGGAACCCAGGCACTCCAAATACTTCCTAAGTTTAATCCGGATCTTATATTACTAGATATCTCAATGCCTGACATTGATGGATATCAAGTTATTACTCAAATAAAAACCAATCCAGCAACTTCCGAAATTCCAGTTATTTTTCTCACTGCCAAGGCCTTGAGTGAAGATATTGTAAAGGGTTTCAGATGCGGGGCTTCCGACTATGTCACCAAACCATTCAAAACAGAAGAACTTCTGATCAGAATTAATACCCATTTAAATTTGCGATTTCGTACTCAAGAGTTGAAACAAATAAACCTAGAACTTGAAAAAATAGTAGATGCCCGAACTTATGAATTGCAATTGGCAAATAACAAACTTTCCAAATTAGATAAAGCTAAAAACGATTTTTTGCTGCTAGTAAATCATGAACTCAGGACTCCTATACACGGCATAAGTGGCTTCTTGCAACTATTGGAAGAACAATCTTTACCGGCAGAATTCACAGATTATATATCCATGCTCTCGGCATCTACCAACCGCCTGCTGAAATTATCAGAATCGGCACTTCTCATAACAAGTGTACAAACCGGATATCAAAATATAAATTTCCAACCCATAAATATAAATTCACTGGTACGGCAATCGCTTGTTGACCATCAAGAAGCAATACTTATTAAAAATCTTAAAGTAAACAAGCATCCCGATACAGAAAATGCCGAGGTTTTGGCAGATTCTAAGCTTGCGGTAATTGCCCTGAATAAAATTTTCGAGAATGCCCTCAGGCACAGTTCTGTGAATGATACAATATACATAGATACATATAGCACAGAGCAATTTACGAGTATAAACATTTCAGACCAAGGGACAGGTTTTTTACCAGAGACGCTGCAAAATTTGTTTCATTTCTTCCACTCTGGCACAACTACTAACCAGACCTTTGGATTCGGACTCGGACTGGCCACCGTAAAACTTATCATGGAACTACAAGAGGGCAGCATACAAGCATACAACAATAAAGAAGGACATGCAACTGTGGAGCTAATTTTTAAAAGTACTCATCAAAAAATACATACTTCATAAATATTTGCCTCAAATAAATAATATTCACAACAGATTGGCATAATTTTAAATGATTAAAGTTTACATTTGAAAAGCATATAAAGTTCGGAAATGGCATGAAAATAAATACACAGATATTAGTATTCGTATTATCAATTACTTTCGTCATTTTTACACTATCCATCGGTTATGTTAGCATATCTGCACGCAATCGTGCACTTCAAGATGCACGAACCATTGCCGATATTTCAGTACGTGAGCTGGCCAATGAAGTAAAAGCTCAACTAAATAACGACCTAGCTATAGTTCGCACCCTAGGACATGTATTCAGTGGATATACAAAAATACCAGTATCTGTGCGTACGCCCATATATGATGATATTCTCAGAAATGTGTTTTTACACAGCGAAAACTACTTGGCTGTCTGGAATAGTTGGGAAATGTTTGCATTAGACTCAACATATCTAAAAAATCATGGTCGGAAAAATACTGAAGTACACAAGCAGTCGGGGATACTTACACTGGACTATTCCTACAGAGATCTCAATGGACCCAATGTAGGAAGCTTGTACTACCGCATCAAGATAAATCCAGGCGAGGTAATTACTCCATCCTATTTTTATTCATACAACAATGACGAAGACTCTATCCTGGAATCGAGTCTTGTAATGCCAATCATGTCCAACAACAGATTTGTAGGAGTGGCAGGTATCGATGTATCTTTATCAAGATTTCAACAAATCATAAACAGGTTACGCCCTTTTCCAAACAGTTTTTCATTTATGTTGGGACAGGATGGCAAATTTATAGCTCACCCAAATAACGAAAACCTCGGAAAAGCCCTAGAGGAAGTTTACCCAGAATTTGTTACGAAATTTGATTTGCTTACTAATTTATACAAAGGCAAAAATTATGGTTTTATCACATCTATACCCGGTATAAATGGCGAATTGTATGTAACCGTAGCCACTTTCACAGCAGGCAAAACAACTACGCCGTGGGCTATTGCCTTGGTAGTGCCGGTAGACGTAATCATGCAGGATGCCTACAAATCTTTTACTATCACCTTATTGGTAGGCTCCATAGGCCTCATATTTCTAATAGTGAGTATTTATTTTATTTCACGCAGTATCACAAAACCACTCAAAGTAACCACTAAGATACTGCAAAACCTTGAAAGAGGAATAATTGACACGTCTAATAAACTCAATATCAAATCTAATAATGAAATTGGCGTTATGTCGCGTTCATTGAATACCCTTATAGATACCCTTGACCGAATGGCGAAGTTTGCAACCCAAATAGGAAAAGGCAATATAGATACACATTTTGAACTGCTTAGTGATAAAGACATACTTGGCAACGCTCTCATAGAGATGCAAAAGAGTTTAAAAATAGCAAAAGAAGAAGAAACTATTCGTAAAGCTGAAGACCAAAGCAGAAACTGGACATCAAACGGACTTGCAAAATTCAGTAATATTTTGCGCGGAAATTACACACAGATCGATCAACTTACATACGAAATAATCAAAACGCTAGTAAAATACCTGGATGCCGGTTCAGGAGGCATATTTATTATAAATAAAGATGTTCCAACTCATCCGTTCTTTGAATTATCAGCATCTTATGCATACGATCGAAAAAAACTAAACGGCACAACTTACGAAATTTCAGAAGGCTACCTAGGTGCCTGCTACAATGATAAAAAAACCCTGATAATTGAAAATGTAAATGCAGAGTATATCAAAATAGGTACCGGGCTTGGCAGTGCGAAACCCAAAACTTTATTGTTGGTACCAATCCAAACTACCGAAGAAATGCTTGGAATTCTGGAAATAGCAAGTTTCATCACAGCACAAACGCATCATATAGAATTTATTGAAAACATAGCTAGCTCAATAGCTATTACTATGGCCAATATACAATCAAACATACGTACAGCCAAACTATTAGAACAAGCACGCACCAATGAAGAAATGTTGGCTCAAAACGAAAAAACACTTGAAGCCACCATCAATGAGATGAAACAAGTACAAACCGATGCAATGCGACATCAGAGTGAACTACTTAGCTACATAAATGCATTGTACGCAAGTTCGATGGTGGCTGAATATAATCTGGATGGTCAGATAATTCATATCAACGATTTATTCCTGAATTTACTTGGATTAAAATATGATGAGATAATGGGCAAAAAATATGGCGAGTTTGAGTTGAAAGGGGATAAAACAAACCATGAAACTATGTGGATGCAGTTAAGAGCCGGTGAAACAATCCATGTTGAACAAACTGTACAAATACGTGATAATATAATTGTTTTGAAGGAAACTTACACCCCAATACTCGACTCTGATGGCAAGCCATACAAAGTACTCAACATAGCCATAGTAATAAGCAAAACAGCAGCCTAAACACCACAATACAATGACTAAACAAAGCCGGGCTTATATAGCAGCCCTCGCCTCAGTATTATTATGGAGTACAGCTGCAACTGCATTCAAAATTTCCTTGCGTGAATTACATTTCACCCAATTGTTATTCATTGCATCGGTGGTAAGCTTGCTGGCTCTGGGCTTCCTGCTTGCTATACAGGGCAAATTGAAGCTACTTAGCCATACATCACCAGCGCAATATGCACAGTCTGCCATGGCAGCATTTCTTAACCCGTTTGCATATTATTTGGTACTTCTCAAAGCCTATTCCATTCTTCCCGCACAAATCGCACAGCCATTAAATTACACCTGGCCAATAGTATTGGTACTTCTGGCGGCACTCATACTCAAGCAAAGACTCAATAAATACCATCTGATTGCTCTTGTTGTTAGTTTTTCGGGTGTATTTGTTATCTCCACGCAAGGTAATCTGGCCAATTATCACATCGAAAATCCCCTAGGCGTATTTTTGGCGGCTGGCAGCTCCATTTTATGGGCACTCTTTTGGATTATAAATATGAAAGATAAACGGAACGAAATAATCAAACTATTTTATAATTTCCTATTTGGATCAGTATATACCGGAATAGCCGTTTTTATATTTTCAGACTTCCACTTCGTACTAAGCACCAGTATATATGCAGCCATTTATGTAGGCTTGTTCGAAATGGGATTTACATTTGCCCTTTGGCTTATAGCCTTGCAGCTAAGCGATACCGCAAGTAAAATAAGCAACCTTGTATTTTTATCGCCCTTTATGTCGTTGATTTTTATACATTTTATATTGGGTGAAACGCTTTATTATACAACCTATATTGGCATTGTACTTATCATCACGGGCATCATCATTCAACAAATGGCCTCCAAGTCAAAATCCAGAATAAAAGAATGAGCAGCAACATAATACTTGGCATAGACCCTGGATCGCAAGTATTGGGATACGGTGTAGTAGATACGGTACAAAACAAACCAGTATGCCTGCATTTGGGTGCACTCAAACTTACCAAAACCGACGATTATTACTATAGACTTAGGCTAATATACGAGCACGTAATTCTCCTTATTCAAGAATACAAACCTGTAGAAATGGCACTCGAAGCACCTTTCTATGGAAAAAATGTACAATCGATGCTCAAATTGGGAAGGGCGCAGGGCGTAGCCATGTCAGCTGCCTTATCATGCAATATACCCATTGTGGAATATGCGCCAAAGAAAGTAAAGATGGCTATTACAGGCAACGGAAGCGCCTCAAAAGAGCAGGTTTCAGCAATGCTCATTCAAATGTTTAAACTCAAAGAAATACCTCAGTTTTTTGATGCTACCGACGGATTGGCTGTGGCTGTATGCCATTATTACGAAAAGCGTTCAGTTTTGGGACAAATGGGAAAAGCAAAGTCGTGGGAAGATTTTATAAAAAAGAATCCCGACAGAATAAAGTAATCCAACAATTATAGAATTTGATTGTTAGCTGAATTTAATAACTCAGGTTTTAAGCCAATACCCAATCCCCAGACAGATGCAAAATGTTCCCCAATAATTTGACATCCAATTATCGTTTGGTATGGCCACTCTGAAAATATAGCCATGAACAATTATTATAAAAAAATCCATTGGGCGATTAACCCAATGGATGTATAAGAAGATATCATTATCAATATTATCCTGCAGACTCGTTATCGTCGAACTCGCCACCTGAAGATGTACTAGTAGTTTCTGACGACATATTGCTACTACCAGTTGTAGAACCACCTGTAGTAGAACTATAAATATTATTGTGACTAGAGCCAGATACAGAACCGAAACCGCCAGTATCAGTAGATTTTGATTTCTCCAAAGATTTTGACCTGTCGGCACTTGTAATATGGTGCATAACTTTAGAACCAAAGTAGAATGCAACCATCATCTGGAAAGCCATAATCCATTCATAAATATTCATTTCAGACTCAGCTCCTGAATAGAGGTTAGCCATTTCAAAAATAATGGTAACAAGCAGAAGCGTCATAGTAAGAACCGCACGAAAATAACCGCGAGGCAAGCTAAGGGTTTCACCAGAATAAGGATTTGGATTGTCTTTGGTCCAATTTCCGAAGGGATATTTTACAACCAATGCACCAGTAAGTACAACGATAATACTAATCCATATTATAACAGGCAGATAAAAATGTGCCCAGAATTCGTGTTGAAGAGCTGTAAGTCCTTGTTCGCTCATAAGATGTTTATTTTTAATAGATTGCTAATTTCAATTTTTATTTTGCTATATAAACTCCAAGCACAAATGCTACTGGAATTAACCCAAAAGCAATGTTTTTGTATAGTTTCTGTTTCTTAAAATCCCTACCGATTTTTTTAATATCGGTTTCAGCAATTTCCCAATTTTTCTTGTAAAAATTACGGTCCTTCTCTAAAGTTTCCACAATACTGCTGTGTACTTTTTCTTTTTCCTCATACACTGAAACCATCTTCTTAAATTCTTCAAGTTCTTCTTTAAGTAGAACAAGTTCTTTAGAGTCGGCAAGAGCACGTGTAAACTGATTGTCATTCAATACCCATAAATCATAATCATCAGATATTAGGCTTTTTGTTTCGCCTTTGGGTATGTGTATAGGATATTGTTGGGCCATCACAATGGTGGATGATACAACAATAAGGAGCATAAGGATAAACCTTTTGTTTATATTCATGATTAACTTCCCCATAAATTTTGAGCCTCGGTTGTTTTTTGTTCCACGGTCATTTTCTCAACCTCTTTGGTTACATTTTGCCGTTTTGTTTCTATCAGCTCAATCTTGGTTTCTATCAGTTTTATGTCTTTATCCAGAGATTCCAGTTTTTTCTGTTTCTCAGTTAGTTCTTTATCAATCTGTTCCCGGTGCTTCTTTTCCTCTTTCTTGATTTCTTCGTGCTTTTCAATTATTTGATCGGTTTCTGAACTATTAATATTGTCGCGCACCCTATTGAACCCATACTGAAAGGGACCGGCCAGAGCGGCAATCAACATGGTAATTCCCTCCCATGAAAAGGCAGGAAGTACCCCCATAGCACTCAATACTATAAGAATGATAAGCACACCAAGTATAATGGCCGCAACGATGAGCCAACGTTTGGTTCTCTTGTTCATTATTCAAGTCCGATAAATTTGGCTGCTACCCAGCCTTCAATTTCTACACTTACTTTATACCACTCGCCATTTTGCTCAAGTATCTTAACTTTTTTATTTAAGGTGAGCGGAGCAGCAACTTTCTCGCCCTCGGTAGATGGTGTGGCTCTGATGTTCAATTTGGATGCTATTACTTTTCCGTTTTTAGCCATCACTATACCATTGTTGTCGTCTCTGTTTCCGCTGAGGAGTTTATTACGCATACGGTCCAATGGGAAAGCTGGGCCAGGATCTGCTTTACGCTTAGGAGCTATTTCTTCGTGGCCAACTATTTCTTTTACACCATATGTATCAATAAGTTCCTGGCAGATATCTGATACAACTCTGATTTGTTCTTCAGTATAAACATGCCAATAACGCGGACTCGATTCATTACGGTGGGTAGCTTCTATTACTTCAGAAGGATTGAACGCGGCACCATACCAAGCGCGAAATACATCGCCGCTTTTAGTAAGAGGTCCTGCATTAACAATTTCTATCCCTATGGAATAACTGTTCAAACCTGTACGGCCTTTCCATTCGCTTGCTCCGGCATGCCAGGTAATCATATTGAAAGGTGCCAACTGGGTAACGCTTCCGTCTCTGTCTACCAACAAATGCGCTGATGCCTTTACTTTTGGGTTAATCAGGGTATTTAAAGAAGGGTCATAAGGTCCGGCAGTATAGTGTACAACTACAGTATCAGGCAGTCCTGCTGCAAAAGTTCCACTTACGTTTGGGGTTTTCTTGAACTTTACGTTCGGTCCTTTAAGCATGTGATCTACAATCTCCATAAATAAGTTGGTTTAAATTTTTCTAAAGGTATGTTATTTTTTTTGAAATGGTAAAAAAGTAGAAGCAAAATTTAACACTTTTACCTCCGCTTTATTCCGGTTAGTCCAAATTACACCCGGTAAGCCTGAAAGCTACCCGATGTGGGGGTCCCTCGTACCCTTTATTCATATACCAGAATACGATGGCGAGTTTGTCTTCATAAGGACTTTTCATGCATCCACTTAATCCGGCATTGAGGGTATAATCATAAAACTTTTCCGACATTCTGAGCATACTCCCAGGAGTAGGATCTAATCTGTCTACATTTAATTCTATTTGTTGTATCAGGTCTATTCCTAAATCATTATCGGTTTGGGTTTGGGTACTAAATGAAATTGAATACTTTTTGCCTTTATTCAAGAAATCACCATTTTGCAATTGAACTGAAGAAACCTGATATACTTGGTACTCATTCAACTTATTAGAAATCATTTCTTTATGATTGTGCCATATGCTATCAATATTGTAAGGCAGCTGTTCACTTGTAAACTCCCATTTGTACACTTGTTTATCTGTATTAAGGTCGTGAATTACAAACTCAAAAAAATAACAGCCGCAGGCTTCGTCTGCAGGCTCGGAAAAGTATGCGACCTTGCCGTCTTCAGACCAACCTACAAACCTGAACCCATCAGAAAGATAGTCGGTACCAAACGAATGGTATTCAACACCTAACGGCAGTGTATATTGTTGAGCTAAGAAAGTGCTGGGAGAATTGTTTTCAATATCCTTACTAAGCAAAACTGTATCGCTCGCTTCGGACGGCTGTTTTTCTATTCGGTTGCAGGCAAAAGTCACCAAAACCAAAATAAAAGATAAGCCCTTTATCACATTTGATCTACTATGTGTGCCCTTCAATTTCAATAGTTTCAGTGTTAAATTCTTCGTTTATTGTTGTTTTGTTTTGGATTCTTTCTTCGTAGTTTGTTTTTTTTCGGCATTTTTAACTACCAGTATACTTTCATTTATAGAGTATTCTGAGGCTTTTTCAGCGTCTGATTGTAATCGCCAATAAGTTCGACCTACTTCGCAGTATTTAATAAGTTGTGTATATATTTTGGCCGATAAATCTTTCCGTACCTGTGTATATCTTCTTCGCCTTGCAGTGGCACTTTCGTGATCTTTGAGTACCAAGTGAAACTCATCGCGTATTTGAATCAATTTTTCCAGTTCATCGCTATAATTCACTTTGCCACTGTACTTTACTACTCTTAGTCTGATGTGTTTTATAAGCATGTCAACTGCATTGAGCAACCGCTCGTCGCGCAAACCGCTTACGAAAGGTATTTTAACGCGGTCGTAGTCATCTGAACTGTTTCCGTGAAAAAATTTCAAATGCAAATGCCAACTTCGGATCGCATCGCGCAATTGAAGAGTTACTCGGAGTTTTCGCTCGGTCTCCTGCTTTAGGCCAAATTTCATGTCATCATCAGACGGCATACTTACGAACTTCTGAATCTGGTCCTCGTACTTAACTATTTCCTTAAGCCGATAACCGAAAGATTCGTAGATTCGAATATCCCGTTTCATGAGTTTGACTTTGGCTAAAGCTATACTGACCAATGTATCATACGACAAGCGTATGCCTGGTTTAGTCTCTTTTTCCATTCGTGGGGTTCGTATGTCAAATTCTCTGCTAATTTAAAATATCTTTTTCACTTTTAACAAGGCTTTAATAGCTTTTTTTCATGTTTTTTTTCAAAAAATAGAATATTCTTACATAGTACTATATATCAAGTATTTGATACCTAAAAAAATTTAATAAAAACTGTACATATGCATGAATAAAGGGATTGAGATTGTATAATTCTTAAAAACAGTCATCATTCAGGCTTCTATTAGATACGAATTTCAGCATATAAACAAAAAATATCATATTAAATCACAACACGATTCAATTTAAGTACTGAAATTAAAATCATTCATTTTATGTTCTTTAGTAAAAAGAGTATTTCATATTTCGGTGATGAATACGCAATTACGAATAAACCTTTTTTTGATTTATACGATATTACAAACGGAATTCTTCGATTTTCCTTATCTCTGCTACGCTGATATAAAATTTAAGCATTTCTCAGTATATCAGTACTATAAAAATGAGTAAAAATAGACTAACAACAAAATATGCCCACAATGAAAGAAAGTTAGGATATCGGATTAAAAGGCGGCTGCCAGAGAATGTTCTTGAAATTAACTATGCGATCTTCATCTACTTCTACTCCTTCCGAACGTAGCAGTTGGGCCATGGTTTCATTTCCCCCAAAATGCACTTTTCCACTGAGCATGCCTAGTCGGTTTACTACTCTGTGTGCTGGTACATCCGGCGGACAGCCATTGAGCGCCCATCCTACCATACGAGCACCAGCTCTGAGCGAAAGTGCTTCAGCCAGTGCACCATAAGTGGTAACATTCCCCACAGGTACCTTGCGTACCAAAGCCCAAACTCGTTCGAAGTAATTATTGTTGTCCGATTGGTTCATGCAAATCGATGTGGATGGGTAATCTGAAAGAAATGTAATTTATACTTTTTCCTTTGGCTCTGAACAGCTTTTCGTAATGCGTTTGTACTGCGAGTATATCGGGTGGAAAAACAGGATCTATATTATCTGTTTGTTTCAGTATGGCCAACTGGTTGCTTTTGGCCAGCGCTGAAGTGTACTTATAAAGCTCAGCGCTATCAGTTTTCAGATGTACAATACCGTTTTCGGTAAGCACACTTCTGTATAGATTCAAAAAGCGGGAAGAAGTAAGCCTTGCCTTCACCTTATTGGGCTGAGGGTCCGGAAATGTAACCCATATTTCGCTTATCTCCCCTTGTACAAAAAGAGATTCTATAAAATGAATGCGGGTACGCACAAAAAACACATTCAATAGTTTTTCTTCGGTAGCGGTTTTGGCGCCCCGCCATATACGCGCACCTTTTATATCTATCCCTATAAAATTAATATTCGGATATTGTCTGGCCAGTTCAAGCACATATTCACCTTTGCCACACCCCAGCTCAAGCACGATGGGATTGTTATTATGAAAAATTTCTTTAGCCCAATTTCCGCGTATAGGATGAGGCTTGCCATAAAGGTCTTCGAAATGCAATTCAATGTTATTATTGAAGGATTTTAACTCTTCAAATTTGCGTAGTTTATCTTTTCCCATAGATTATTGCTTCTTGCAGGCTATCAAATTCAGTTCTATATTTCTAATTCCCTTCAGATTGTCGGTTCGCATACCTTGCACAATGCTAAGCTTATATTCGCCTGGGGATTTGTATTTCATGCACGGAAGTATCTGATTTCTACTTAAGGTATATTCATCGTGATGTGTCCCGTACCACTCCCCTTTATTATCGGCCAGTGTAAAATCAAGTGTATCTGTATTCAAAGTACCATCGGGGCTTTTCATACTCACAAATAGCCAAATATTGCTATAAGGATAATCCGGTAAAATTTCGACATAAAAATTCCAGCTATATATTTTCGAGGTATCATTTATATGTGCTGTAAGCATAAGAGTATCCATAGTTGCCCATGTATTGTTCGAGAAATTCATATCCGCCAAAAAAACTTTCTCTTCCTGCTGGCATGATAGGGAAAACACAATGAGCAGGACCATCATGAGCCTGCTCAATAAAATAGCTGATAGTTTAGCACTCAACATATATATTCAAATGAGTCTGATTATTGCTTTTTGAACTTTGGTCGTTTGCGTTTTTTACGTTGCTGACCATCAAAACGGTCTGCTCGTTCCTCCGATACAACATCTGTGTAATCTGCTTTGGCTATAACAGGTGCATCAATGTTTTCAATGAAAGCATCCGGCTTCTGTCCTTTCTTATTCAAATCTATGATTTGCTTCACTCGTGCAACGGGCAAAGAAATAAACGCAGATCCTGTACGACTATTGAAAATATACCACATAATGCCTTTGAATACGTCGGTTTTTTGGTGATAAGCCACTCCTTCCTGGGCGTGCAGATTCACGGTAGTAGGTGGAAAATCGCGTTGGGCATCAACATAGGTTTCAAGTTCATAGTTGAGGCAACATTTCAGTTTGCCACATTGTCCGGCAAGCTTTTGCGGATTAAGCGACATTTCCTGATAACGAGCTGCGGTAGTTGTAACTGTTACAAAATTGGTAAGCCAAGTTGAGCAACAAAGTTCGCGGCCACATGTACCAAGCCCGCCTATACGTCCGGCCTCTTGCCTGGCACCAATCTGGCGCATTTCAATCCGTATTTTGAATTGCTCGGCCAATACTTTTATCAGTTCTCTGAAGTCGACTCTATCTTCAGCTATGTAGTAGAAAATTGCTTTCGTGGCATCGCCCTGAAAATCGACATCGCCAATTTTCATATTAAGCCTCAGGTTAAAGGCAATTTCACGGGCCTTCAGCATAATTTGCTGCTCTTGAAGCACTGCCTTTTCCCATTTTTCTATATCTGCAGGTTTGGCTTTGCGATATATTTTTTTCAGCTCTTCATTTTTGCTGATGTTGTATTTGCGCATCTGCGATAGTACAAGCGGACCTGTAAGCGAAACGATGCCAATATCATGCCCCGGAAGTGCTTCTACTGCAACTATGTCGCCCTTCTGCAAGTGAAGGCTGTTGATATTGAGATAATATCCCTTCCTTGTATTTTTGAATCGTATTTCCACGAACTGATTATCGCCCGGCGATTGAGGTACGTCTTCGAGCCAATTGTGCACATCGAGTTTATATGATCCTGATGAGCAGCACTTTGGTGAATTTGGGTCGGCACTTATTGTAGAACAACCTCTCGATATATCATTAAATTTTATGGTGGGTGTGTTTTCTGTCTCCATGCAAGCTAAAGAATTTAGGTTTGTTTAACTGTTTTTATGTGGATGAGCCTGGTTATGCGCAACGCCATGTCCAGAAAGACAATGCGCGCAGATCCATTACGCTCTATATCATTGAATGCTTTATTAAGTTCAGTATCGAGTCCCACTATGTTTTTGGGATTGATGAATTCGGAAAATTTCTTGGAAAAATTTAATTCATCGGGCCCCAAGTATACTATTTCACTCCCTTGAGCAGCAGCTACATTAAGTACAAGGTTTTCGCGCAACATATACAAAGCATAGTTCAGGAAATTCTTTTGCTTTTCGCGTCCTATTCCGGCAATTTCATCGGCCCATGACATCAAATCCCCTATCTTACTATTGTCTTTTAAGGCCATATATGCCAAGCGCATTAGCCTGGTAAACCACTCAAAATTGCGCTTATTGTCCTCAGTGGCATGCAATAATTCTACTGCCTTCAGGTAGCTGCCATTGGCGGAATGAGCCAGACTGAGTGCTAGCTTTGTATCCAATTGCCAATTGGCTTGTAGTTTATCCGCTATTGTTTGATCATCAAGTTGGGGAATCTTCACAATTTGAGTTCTCGAAAGGATGGTTCCCAAAACCTGATCTGCCTCCACCGAAACCATCAGAAAGAGCGTCTTATGCGGAGGCTCCTCTATCATTTTGAGCAATTTATTCGCCGTTACGGTATTCATCTTTTCTGGCAAATAAATGATCATGATTTTATACTCTGCTTCAAAGGACTTAAGCGATAGTTTTTTGATTATCTCTTGACTTTCATTTGTGTAGATAGTTGCCTGAGAATTTTCGGCCCCCATTACTTCAAGCCATTTATTGAAGCCGAATGAATAATTTTGAAGTAATAATTGCCTCCATTCAGAGATGAATGAATCGGAAACAGGCAACAGGTTTCCCTTTTTTACAACCGGGAAAACAAAGTGCAAATCGGGATGAATGAGTTTCTGAAACTTATTGCACGACGCACATTTGCCACAAGAATCTGTTGGTGTACGGTCGGTACAAGATATGTACTGAGCATAGGCCAGTGCGAGCGCCAATTTGCCAATACCCTCCTTCCCTGCAAAAAGCTGCGAATGACTAATTCGCTGCATATGCACGGTGGCGCGTAAGTGGTTGATTACATCTGTATGTCCTATAATATCTGCAAACCGCATACGTTGGCATTATACAATTCAGGCAAAGGTAACACAAAAACTTTTTATGATACCCATTAATTTTTTCATTCTTTAAATTTATCGTGTCCATTTCATCCGGCATGCAGAGCTAGGTTTATGAAAATGGATGGCAATAATAAAAAACTGGATTACACAATGTTGAGTAAAATTGGAAGATCGGTATGTTTAGAGTTTAAAATCGATAGCCTGCTCATAATGCATAACAATTTTAACTACAAAGTCGAAAACCAAATGCTATAGAGATAAACAAAGTATTTTTCTCTAAAATATTATACAGAAAATAGTGAGTGGCATAAAATAGCAATGCCAAAGCAAAAAGCTCTGGCATTGAAAAGTATACGTTATTGTGAGAAATCGACACAGGATCAATCTCTATTTCTCAGCTTCATCTTTTTCAGTAGACATGATCCGCTCCGGCTGGGTAGAATCTTCTGACCCATCGGATGGAGAGCGTTCGGTATCTTCGGCAGTAGATTGGTCGTCGACTATCCATTCAGTTTCCGAAGTCAGATTTACTGTAGTTGTACCACCGGTTTGAACCAGAAGTGGTGCAAAGAACAAAGCCATAAGCGCTATGAATCTGATAAGCACATTCAGTGCAGGGCTCACCAGTTGCATATATGGTCGTCCGAATGAATCACTTTCGGAAATATTCCTGTACTCTTCAGACTCTTTGCCTATAACCCTATCGCCATTTTTCACACCATCTTCAAGCGCCAGTTTGCTACTTCTCCAGAAATTTCCAGTAAAAGTTTGACTAAACGCCAAAACCATACCACCAGCTATCACCCCTGCAACAGTAGCTCCAAGCATAGCTTCGCCACCAAGCAAAGCTGCTATTAGCGGAACCATTACCGCAATACCGGCAGGTACTATCATCGCAAGCAAGGAATTGTAAACTGAAACTTCAGTCATTTTAGCATCGTTGGTTTTGCCTTTGGCAGCGGCAACTAGATCACGTTCGGTTTCAGTGGCTTCTTCTATAGCCCCCATATACTTGCGCACTATTTCCAGTGCATTGCTCAAATATGAATTTTGTGTAAACTGTCGGTTCACTTCTTTTACAACCTGAGCGGCTACACGCTCGCTGGCTTGCATAACCCCAGCAGTAAATAGGAACGGAATAGCCATACCTAAAATAACGCCAGCCAAAAGATGCAATTCAGTAAGGTCTATTCCACTAAAACCACTTAAAAAATAAAATGCTGTAAATAATGCAATAGCAGTAAGTGCCGAAGAGCCATTGGTAAATACTCGGCTTAGTGTAGATAGGTTCTGCCCGGCTATATCCATTTCTTTTATGCGGGCTTTTGCCTCGTCGCTACTATTGTTTTCGCCCATATTTCTGATGGTAGAACTAATGGCGCCAAAAGCATTAGAAGCCAAATGCATGCCAGAGTTTGATAGCATACCTACAGCGGCAAGCGCTATACCATATATACCAGCAAAATAAAAAGCGCCTATGGTGGCCATAGCTACCACAAATGCACCAAGGAAAGCTGTGTAATATCCGGTATTGAGACCCGCCCATAAACCTGATTGCGCATCGGTCTTAGATTCTGCAATGATGTAACCTGCACCTTTAGAGTTTTTACCCCCAAAGTATTCGTTGAGTTCGGTAAGCAACAAACCAGCTACCAAGCCTACAAGTGTAGACCAGAATACGCCCATGCTGTTGTATACCCATACGGTTTTATCGTCTTTAGGCACTTCCCACTCCGATGGCAGGAGCCATTGTGCGAGGAAGAAAGAGGCAATAAGCATCACACCACTACTCAAATACTCTGCGTAATTGATGGTGCGTACCACATTGCTTTTATCGTTGAATTTGAAAGTGAAACTTACCAACACAGTACTCAATATACCGGCACCTGCAATAGCCAAGGGCAACAGTACAGTACCAAACTCATAGTAACTTTGCACGGCCACTGCATTCATGAAGAACGAGCCCACCAACATAGCTGCTATAGTTGCACTCGAAAGTGTATCGAACAATTCGCTTCCTGCGCCAACAATTTTATTGAATAACCAACTGCTCTGGCGGGTATTAGATAATGGATGTGCCTCGTGCATATACCTGTAGGCAAAATCTGCTTTATCGGTAATATCTTTGGCTCTGAAATTTGAGTTATTGCTAATGCTGTTGCTAATACGAAGAAAAAAGGTGGATGTAACACTACCCAGGGCAAATCCTGTAAGTACATTGAGCACAGTATTTATGTCCCAATTATCGCCTATTACATCGTCGTAAAGCCAGAACAGGAAGGCCATGCCAACCATATTTACCGACAATGAGAGTACACCTACTGCAGTAGAGTATCTGTACAATTTATTGAAAGTGGCAGACAATGAGGTTTCACTGGCATCGTTTACTTCTACTATAGCTCGGTAAGCACCCTGCATGCTCAGGTATGAAGACAGTAAAGGAATGAAAGCACCAATCAGATAAGACATAGCAAGGAAACCATTGTTGCTTTCCTCATAGTACCCTTTCACAAACATCAATATTGAAAATACGAGCAAAGTAATGCCCAAAGACATAAACATGATGCGTGTAGCTACGGTGTTTCCTTTTTTAAGTTGTTCAGTTTTCTGAGCAGTGGCATCGGTACCGGCAGGTAGTTTTTTTAGCCAGTACATGCGCCAAATTGCCAGCAAAATGCCTGACAATCCTGTTCCTATTAAAATGTAGGTTAAAGAATCCATGCTGTATTTAGTTTAAAATTTTTGCTTTTAGTTGTACAAATATACACATTAGATTGATATATAAGGACTATAATAAACAATAATTGATAAATTAATTAAAATCAGTGAAATAATTGTTGTTAATCGCATTCATGCCCGAAGTTTTCAGATACCCTAGTCGCTTCAAATCCAATATTATTAGACAATAATTATGTGCAACTCGTGTTTTATAATGCGTAAATGATTAATTTTAGAGTTTCGCTCATATCTGGTTTATTTGTTCATAAACAATTCTAATTCTTATGGTTCTAGACATACAAATTGTCACTTCCGACAAGCTGACACCACTAATCTACAAAGATTTTTCGCGTCATCTGAAGAAAAATATTAATAAAGATTTGGACGTAAAAGCGAAAGCCACAGAAACCAAACCAAACGAAATGGGTGGTGATTGGACTCCCATCATTCAACTTATATTTGGATCGGCTGCTACTACGATTATGCTCAACGGTCTTTTCAGTACCATAAAAGAATACTGGCACTACAAGCGTGATGTGCTTATAGCCCAAAACGAGACCGCCAAAGTTACGATAAGCCGTACTTTGCCCAATAATGTGCTCGAAACTATTACTTTTTATTCATTCGACGAAGCAGAACGACTAAAATTTATACAATTTGCATCAAAAGATAATAAATAATGCAGTACTTTAGCCACATTGTATTTTTCTACAACTACCCAAAACCGCAAGACCCATGAAAGTAAATGTTGAAATAAGTTTGTACGTGCTTTCTGACACATATAAAGATAAAGTGATGCAATTTCTGGTAGATATAAGCCAACGCAAAGAAATACAGATCACATTTACCGACATGAGTACTCAACTTCGTGGTGAGTATACTGATATAATGAGCATACTTACCAACCAGTTAAAAGAAGTGATAGAACAGGAAAAGGTAGTTGTATTGATAAAAATGACCAATACCCACCACGATTTCAAGAAAAACTAGCCAAACTTGTTTTCTGATATTTCATCAAGTATATGGCTTATATCGTCCAAATCGAGTGATGTTAGCAACCGAATTTTGAAATCTTTGAAATTGGGTAAACCTTTGAAGTATCCTACGAAATGCCTGCGCATGCCCAGAATAGCGGATTTCTCATTACGTATTTTCAGCACCTCTGCCAGGTGCAGGCGAGCCACTTGTACACGTTCTGATATGCTTGGGGATGGCAGTATTTCTCCGGTAGTCAGATAATGTTTTACCTCGCTGAATATCCAAGGTCTGCCCACTACTGCCCTGCCAATCATGATGGCATCTACTCCATAAGAATCAAACATCTGCTTGGCCTTCTCAGGGCTATCTATATCACCATTGCCAATAATGGGTATGTGCATCCGGGCATTGTTTTTTACTTCCCCTATGAGTGTCCAATCGGCAACCCCAGTATATAACTGTGAGCGGGTGCGTCCGTGTATGGTGAGGGCTTGTATACCACAATCTTGGAGCATCTCGGCTACATGTATTATATTTTTCGATTCCGGATCCCAACCTAAGCGGGTTTTGGCAGTTACCGGCAAATGGGTGGCCCCTACTATGCCGCGCGTCATGGCTTCCATTTTAGGCAAATCTCTGAGCATACCGGAGCCAGCGCCCCGCATGGCTATTTTACGTACCGGGCACCCATAGTTTATATCAATCAAATCTGGATTATACTGGGTGGCTATGCGTGCAGCCTCTATCATAGGCTCTACCATATGCCCATACAATTGTATGCCTATGGGGCGCTCTTCCTCATGAAAGACTGCTTTCATGCGGGTTTTTGCAATATCGCGAATCAGCGCATCGGAGGCTATGAACTCGGTATACATCATATCTGCACCAAAATGCTTGCACAATGCCCTGAAAGCAATATCCGTGATATCTTCCATAGGTGCCAAAAATACCGGACGATGGCCAAAATCTATATTCGCAATTTTCATGGATGCCTTTTCTGTTATAAATTGAATGGTAAATATAGTTCAGGAACGTTAAAAACTCATAGCAACGTCATAAAAAGTAATGCTCAAAACCTGCTATAAAATATAGCCTACATAAAACGCAACTCAATATATTTTGCTGACCTTTGTTTTGCCAATGTTTTAAAAAAAATAAAACCTATGCACAAAATTCCTCTATTACTATCCGTTCTTCTTACGTTAGCGTCATGCACCAAAGAAGAACACTATCCGCAAGTATACAACAAAACCAATTTCTTGCAAGGCGACCTAGTATCTATAGATAAAGGTTTACAAATGACCGATACTGCTCAAATAAACGGTTTCTTGCGAAAAGTAACTGAAGCATTTGCCCCATTGAACTTTTATCCAACCCTCGACAGCAATATGCTGATATATGAACAGATGGTAGAGTCATTTCAACTATTAAGCGAATCGAGGGCACAATTCATGCTCAACGACAACAAAGTAATGCAATACAAGGTTGAAAAAAAGGGAACAGTATACTATTTCATGGCAGATACGCTGGTAAAGATTCCAGAAAATCCGGCAAACAAGTACTTCAGGTATTCGCCCGATATCATTAAGACTGAAAAGTTTGAGGCGGGTACGCTTTACTCTTACTACCCCACTTTGTATGCCTATGACATGGGCAACAGCATAGTCTTTCCGGTTCTTAGCTTTGTAGCTGAAGCTGAAAGAGGCTACTTGTACTTTGGTAAACATAACAACAGCCTAAGTCCGGCTTACATTTCACAGTTTTCTGCCACACCGGCTACACACCAAACATTGGTATACCGCGAAAGCCGCATTGTATTCAGCAGACAATGATACAGACTGTATAAATGTGCCTCAAATGCATTGGTTAGTATTTGTTGCATCATTTTTTTTTACCATTATAGCAATCCATGATTAAAGTCGCATGCTCAGGTTGATAAATTTCATACATTTGACGCAACAGACAAAATACATTTTCTTATGTCACTTAAAAGGAAGATTGAAGACCTAATAAAACGCCGCGAACAAGCCCAACAAGGTGGCGGCGATGAGGCCAATTCCAAGCAGGCACAGCTCGGTAAGCTGGGTGCACGCGAGAGAATTATAGCCCTGCTCGATAGAGGCACATTTCAGGAATACGACCTGTTTGTTGAGCACGATGCCCGGGATTTTGATATGGGTAAAAAAATATTGCATGGCGACGGTGTAGTTACCGGTACTGGCAAAATGGGCGGAAAACCTGTGTGTATATACGCCCAAGACTTTACAGTAGCAGGTGGTTCGCTCGGACTTATGCATGCCCGCAAGATTACCAAAATAATGGATCACGCCATAAAAATGAAAGTGCCCCTCATTGGCATTAACGACTCAGGTGGAGCAAGGGTACAAGAGGGAGTAAACTCGCTTGCCGGATATGGCGAAATATTTTACCGCAATACCCTAGCATCTGGTTTTATACCCCAGATATCAGTAATACTTGGCCCTTGCGCAGGAGGGGCTGTATACTCGCCGGCCCTTACCGATTATGTATTTGTGGTAGATAAAATATCCAAAATGTTTATCACAGGCCCCGAAGTTATAAAAACTGTATTGGGTGAAGAAATTTCGATGGAAGATCTGGGCGGAGCACGAGTACACTGCGAAACTGCAGGAAATGCTCACTTCTTTGCCGAAAGCGAATTGGAGTGTTTTGACCAGATAAAGAACCTACTATCCTATATACCGCACAACAACACAGAGAAAGCACTGATTTCTGAATATACTGAGCCCGATGCTTCATACAAAATGGGGGAAATCATACCTTCGGACCCAAAAATGCCTTACGATGTGCGTAATGTAATAAAAGGCCTGACCGATGGTTCAAAGTTTTTTGAGATTCAGGAAATGTGGGCATCAAACATAGTAATAGGATTCGGTCGCATACACGGCACTACCATTGGTTTTGTGGCCAATCAGCCAGCAGTGATGGCAGGTGTGCTCGATATCGATTCATCCGACAAAGCTGCTCGTTTCATACGTTACTGCGATGCGTTCAATATTCCTATAGTTACATTGGTAGACTTGCCAGGCTATCTGCCGGGTATAGACCAGGAGCATGGTGGGGTTATACGCCACGGTGCAAAGGTACTATACGCATATAGCGAGGCTACTGTTCCTAAAATTACGGTGATATTGCGCAAAGCATATGGCGGTGGATATATAGCCATGAGCTCGCGCCACCTGCAAGCCGACTTTGTGTTTGCTTGGCCGGGTGCAGAAATTGCAGTGATGGGACCTGAAGGTGCTGCCAACATCATTTTCAGAAAAGAAATAACTACTGCCGAAAACCCCGAAGAAATGCGCCAACGCAAAATTCAGGAATATAAAGAGAAATTTGCAAACCCATACGTAGCTGCTGCCAAAGGCTATATAGACTCGGTGATTGAACCCGACGAAACCCGCCATTTCATAGCACATGCCATTGAGGTATCGGGCAACAAGGAGGTATTTCACCCTAAAAAGAAACACGGCATACCCCCATTTTAATACTCAAATATCATGGAAGAAAATAACAAACTGGAGTTGCTGCATACCGAAGAGGGTGCATACTATACCCGTCTTACCAAAAAGTTTCTGAATCGCAAACACTGGGCACCCAAAAATCCTTTTCAGATAAAGGCTTTCATTCCCGGCACCATTCAGGAAATATATGTACAGGTGGGCGATGTAGTATTGGCCGGCGACAATGTACTCATACTGGAAGCCATGAAAATGCGAAACCTAGTAACTGCCGAGGTAGATGGTACGATAAAAGCCATATATGTAAAAACAGGTGAAAACGTGGCCAAAAACATACTTCTCATAGACATTGAAGAAGTGAAGCACTAGCCCCAAAACCAAACCTATGAACCATGTGCTTGCACGCATTGCACTGTTGGTAAACGACTATGACGAAGCCATACAGTTTTACACCCAGGTATTGGGTTTTGAGTTGGTAGAAGATACAACACTCACCCCTGATAAAAGATGGGTGATTGTAAAACCTCAAGGCGAAGGTACTTGCTCACTCTTGCTGGCAAAGGCCAGCGATGATGAACAAAAACTAAGGGTAGGCAACCAAACTGGAGGCCGGGTTTTCTTGTTTTTGTATACCGATGATATAGACCGCGACTACGCGCGTCTGCAACAATTTGGTGTAAAAATACTGCGTACACCCTCAAGCGAAGCCTATGGCAAAGTATTGGTGTTAGAAGACCTTTATGGCAACAAATGGGACCTGATACAACCTTCAAGTTTATAAATAAATTCATTGAATTCCTCTCAAAAGTTCAACCCCGCCATTCTTCAATAAGTTGGCGGGGTTTCCATATTTTGGGGTTTTCTCAGTTAAGCCGAGGCGCGCCTCAGTTTCATAAATCGTTTCAGGCATTGCCACACATGCCCTACTCGGGGCAATAGCTTGGTAGAAAAACCTTTTTAATTGAGAAGGGAAAATTGAGAATTGAGAATTCGCGAAGCGGATATCCGCCGGCAGGCATTGAAAAATAATAATCAACTAAAGGGAGCCCAATAAAGCGTTTTTAATTGATAAGGGATAAGGCTAGTTTAAAAGGATAAGATATGATTGTTGTGTTTGCCCTGACGGGGCACAAGCATTAGCATAGGGC
>JFJP01037882.1_pt1 | contig 40120 bp, 22 predicted proteins | sample 431651 | NCBI WGS metagenome assembly JFJP01 (sample SAMN02602958, study PRJNA72255) | Microbial mat metagenome, whole genome shotgun sequencing project. | biome: fresh water; feature: sink hole; material: water; isolation source: purple microbial (photo- and chemosynthetic) mats found in... | reverse complement strand
TCAATAAGATAAACAATAAATGGGAAATAGAATATATTGCTTATGGTGAAATTACTGAGATGGAATTGATTAATGATAAAATTTATTTGGCTATTAAAGGAGAAAATGTTGTTGTATATGATGGATCAAATTGGTCTTATTTAAATCTAGGCAAATTCAATATTTCTTCGGTTAAGAATATTAATGGGGATTATTCATTTTATGATTTTTCTGAAATTAATCGCGATTCAATCAAAGGTAACATAAGTACAATGGAAATATATCCTATTAATAGATCAGTTGGGTTATCTTGCATTGAGCAGGATGGAACTTCGACTATAATGGGCAGCTATAATAATGGGAGAATTTATAGTTTTATAGAAGATGAGTTCAAGTTGTTATTTGACGTTGGCTTGGATAAAGTGTATGATTTAATGAATCTTGATGTTGGGGTAAATCTTGCTTCAATAGGGAATAAGTTGTATTTGATAAATTCTGGCTTTTTACCATTTGACAGATTGACGAATACGGAAGAGGAATCGTCTGTGGATGAAGAGGAAATTAAAAAAGAAGAAGTAAAAACAGTAATAATTAATTATCCAAATGGCGGAGAGCAGTTTGAATTGGGAGAAGATATAGTCGTTCAATGGAGTTCTTCAAGAAACCAAAATGATGCAGTTAAATTAGCTTTATATCAAGGTGAAAAAGAAATATCAATTATTGCCGCTAAAACTTCAAATAACGGTAAATATGAATGGACAGTTCCTCTATTTTTAGATATTGGATCAGATTATAAGATTTATATCGAATGGTTATCGGCTGGCAAGGTTCTAGATGAAAATAATGATTTTAGCGACAACCCATTTTCAATTGTTTCAGAAGTGACAACAACGACAACAACCACAACTGATTTTGGAGACCCAGAAACACCAGATACATCGGTTTGCAGAGGAATCCCTATTTTAGTTCTTCCAACAGACGAATATATAGTAAAAATGTCAAAAGACAATTCATTAAATGCGATTGTATTGTTAACTTCAGAAGGACGTATATTGGAATGTAAAGAATCTGTTATAAATGGATATCTAACTGGGAACAGAACTATATGGGGAACGGTTAAAGATGGCAGCGGGATATCAAATACTTCTTCAACTCAATTTGTGTATGCATTGTATAATAGAGTGATAGAAGTTAGTCAGGAAAAAGAAATAGTTAAATGGCAATATTTGGAAAACGCATCAGCAATTCAGACAAATTATGTTAATGGGGTCTTTATAAGTCCTGTTTTATATGTTCAGGAAGATATCGGGGAATGGAGAGAATTGATTTGGGATGAAATAAAAGAAGAGAATACAGATATTATAGTTAGTTTAAAGGCTGCTGATTCAGAGGATGAACTTTTTTACAAGACATGGGACAATTCATTTTCTTCAGAATATGGGGAAGTAGGGCATATAGTTAGAAGTCTAAATACGTCAAATATCAATGGTAAATACGCTCAAATAAAGGTTGAAATGATTTCAAAATCAAATATAAGTCCATCTGTCGCTAATATATCATTGGTTTATTCTGCAAAACAAGCTTCATATTTCTTTACAACTAGGTTCTCATTAGAAAACGGGTCGGACATAAATAAGGGAATGTTAATCGCAGAAATAACAGAACCTATAAATACAGAGATCCAGATAGGTGTTTGCAATACGGAGTCAACAAATTGGAATGATTATACCGTTGTACCATTAGAGCGATTTTTTGACATTAATAAATATGAAAGCATAAGGGTGGGAATGAAATTTACGATGTATGATGAAACCCACGCTCCTTCGGCATCTAATTTCGCAATCATTTTTAGTGGCGATAAAAGTCAAAGGTTAGGCAATGAATAATGTAGCATTAGCAACTAGATCTTACGGCGAGGGTAGAATCTGTATAATTACCGATAGAATAAGCGGTTACAGAACCTACCATGGCTTAAATTCTATTTCTTTCTGGAGAACATTGCTAGAGTGGGTAGGACAAAGATTAAGTAAGGAAACATTAACTATTGCCCTGTTAGATAATTCATCCTATAATCCATCATATATTTTGTCGGAGATTTATCACGTAAAAGTGTATCCTGTTAGTCTTCAAGATGTTTCTATTAAAGATCTTTCAAAATATGATGTTTTATATATCTCTGGTTTGCCTCAAAGTGCATCTATCGAATCTCAAATAAAAATACAGCAATATGTGGCGAATGGTGGCGGTTTAGTAATTGAATCTCCGAATAGAGGGGGAGAGAATATTAACATAATTTCTTCTATTGATAGTATATATTGTTTATCTTCGGAAAAACCGTTGCAAAGCGATTCATATTGGACATCAAATGGGAAAAGCCACTATATATATGATGCTGATGTTAAAATTGGGTTTTTCTCAACTATAGAACGGTCTTCGTTTGGTTCAAATTGGAATATATTAATGTCCGATGTGCCAGTTTATGATGTAATAAACCAGTTGAATCAGGATGATATAAACGCTGACGCTGAAGGCGGAGCTGAATTTGGTATTAGTTTTGTTTCAGCTATGGATAAAGGCATTTGCTTTATTGACAATGTGGGCGAAGGATTTGAAAATGTAGAATTCAATTATATTGGTGACAAAATCCATTCCGCTATTAAATATGATAGAATATATGGAATTTTTGTGTCTGATTATATTATCGCTGAAGAAACCATTTTAAAATGGAACCAATTAAGTTGGGAGTCAACAGAGGATTTGAATTCTAAGATTTTTATTTTTGTAAAATCAGGAGATAGCATAGCAAGTATAAAGATTTCTCAGTGGAGTAATTTCTTAATTGATTCGCCTTCAGACATCTCTAGTTTAAAAGGAAGATATCTGCAATTCATGATAATAATGAGATGCGACAACAATGATTTTTCAGTACCTAATGTAAATAAGATAAATATATCTTATTTCTCTACCGAAGGTTCTGTCCGTTTCTTTACAAAGGCTTTTTATTTAGGCTATAGACCAAAACATGTCATTTTAACTTATAATTCTGAAGAAACCGATGATTCTATTATTAGATTCGCAATAAGTGGTGAAGATTCTGCTATTATAAGCAAATATCAATATATAGAGCCTAACAAAATTCAATATCTTAATGGAATTTCCAGAACATCAGAAAATATAAAAGTTATGGTGGAGATGGTTGGGACATCTGAAACCCAAATTAAAATTCATGAGTTCGCTTTAATGTTTTCCGGAGATGACGCTATACGGGTAAATAGAGAAGCTATGGAAAGTAGTTCTAGTTCGTCTTCGGTAGGATATTCATCATCATCGTCATCGTCTTCTTCTTCCAGTTCAAGTTTGGGTGATTCAAGTAGCTCAAGTAGCGAATTTTATTCAACTTCTAGTTCATCAAGCTCAAGTAGTGGTATATATTTTACAGTTAATAGCGGGGATATTGTAGATATTGGGACTGAGGATCATATAATATTAAGATATACAGGCGGCTGGAATACTTGTGCAGTTGTTATTATTAATACAATTAATTATAATGTGTGTAATGTTCTTGGTCAATTCGTTTGGGATTCTGAAGGGGCAGGAGAGCACACGTTTACATATATCGGTGAAGTTATCTCTAGAGAAGCATTGGGGGTTCCTTTTAGTGTTACATGGGACGGGATAGGTAGTCTTATCGCAACCGTTAACTTCAACATTAGTAGTTCCAGTAGTTTAGGATATTCTAGTAGTTCCAGTAGTTCTAGTAGTGAAATGTATTCAACAAGTTCTAGTTCAGAATTAGATTCAACAAGTAGTTCTTCAAGTAGTGAATTATATTCAACAAGTTCAAGTTCTTCTAGTAATTCGTCCAGTTCTCAGTCTTTAGGTTTTTACTGTTGTGAGAGCTGGCAAATCACAGACCATTATTTGAATGGTATTTTTACTAATATAACGTTATATGGGGCAAATTACGATAATGCTCCTAATTGCGAGCTTAGTTTTGAAACATATAATTTTGCAAACGTTCAAGAAATAGCAATATATAACAACGTTTATATGATATCAAGTGGAGAAGCTACATTCGGTGGTGGAGCACAAAAAATAACAATGAGTGGTGAAATTAGCGGAACTATTAGTTGGAATGGAACAGATCTGTATATCGAAAGCTCTACCATAGTATGTACTCCAAGTTCAACTAGTTCTTCTTCAAGTAGCGAATTATATTCAACAAGTTCTAGTTCAGATTTATAATCATTTTCTCAATAAAATTTAAGTCCATAACATAACCAAAAATACGTTCAACAGGATTAAAATAGGAATTTAATTTATTGTCGGATAAATCAAGGGAATATATAATTTTTTAGAGAATAATAAAATATCAAACTCCCATTATCAGATAGCAAATAGCAATTCGTCTAATAAAAGATTTAAAAAGTTAAAAATATGGCAAAAAATACAGAACAATATAGAATGGATTATTTCGAAAGAGGTTCTCTTTATAGCGGATCTGTCGATTATAAAAGATTTTCAACATTAGATTACAATATGGAGTCTTATATCGGCATTACAGGTGTCGGGATAATAAGCGGATGGACGATTGAACAAAAAGATGGCTTGAATGTAAAAATATTGCCTGGCAAGGGCGTAATTAATGGGTTTGCGGTAGAAAGCCCTTATACATATAAAAAACGTTCTGAAATGGTAATCCCAGAAAGAGAAGTTGAAATTGTCAATACATCAGTTGATAGGGTTCCCGAAGAGGATTTGAAACCGGATGAAAGATCTCAATATATTTTAGTCAGACAGGCATACGATATATCATACGCACCTGATCCTGAAGAACCTATAGAAAACGCATATATAAAAGCCGTGATACCTTATGAACTCGCTTTGTTCAACAATAACGATAACTATATTTATGCAGAAAGAGATAGTCTTAACGAGTCATATCCAGAATTGACAGATTATCCAGCATTAACGATGACAGAACCGTCTATTAGAGATTATTCATCTCGTGCCGAATATGAAATTGCGAAGCAAGAATATAACGCACAAATCGAAATTATAAGAAATTATGAGTGGAGAAAAGATCCAGCAAACCATTTTACCGATGTACAATTTCGGTTGACATTAACATTGACAAAAAACAGTAATAAAATATTACTTGCTAAAGTTGTTACAAGAAATGGAGACATACAAACCATTGACTTAAGAAGCGTCGATAGTCTTGAAAATATGAAGGGGAAAATTGAATCATTAGCAAAAGATGCGATTCAGAAGCATAATCATGGCGGAGATAAACCAAACGATCCAACGCATGTTAGGTTAGAAACAGAAATACGTAACGCAGTATATTCTAAGCGGGTTGGTCCAGAAAAAGCTTTGTATTTAGTCTTATCTGGAGAAAAAACGACTGCTTCTGAAGGGCATAAACACGATTATTATATAGATAGTAATGGTAACGGCTATACTGTAGGTGTCACCTCCGAATACAAACCTCATTTTCATTATATAAAAAACAATATCATATCTCAGAACGAATTTACTGTCGATAACATAACAGTTCATTTCCATTCTTTGCCAATAGACCAATATATATTAAAAGAAGATAGTAAATTTCTACTGTATATAAATGATGTTGTTGTTGGTGATGAAACAGACATAAAATTTAACCTTGAGAGTCAAACGGTTGAACTTGAGAGGCTTTTCGGCGAAGTTTATTCCAAATATTCAACAGAATTCTTTTTTACAAGACAAACAACAGTTTCGAATCAAATCACGGGAAATACAACAAATCAAAGCGGTGTTACACTAGGCGGAGACACTAAAACTGAATTATATAAATTTGAGTTAAGATCTCCAAGTTTGTTGAGTTTTATGATTGACATGCAGATTGACTTTGATGTAAAATTCGGAAGAGCGATGTTTGATGTTGCCTCGAAATCAACCGTTCGCGAGAATCAAGGTTATACTGGTGGTCCAGCATCTATTGGCAAAAGCGTTTCTGAAGCTTTGGAAAATGCTCCTCCAGCAACAGGACAAACGGAAAGTGCGACAGTATCGCCTTCTGTTTCTAGCCTTTTATTCATCCCACAAGGTCATCCATTTATTTTCATGAATGATGAAGGGACTGGGTGGGTCGGATTAGAGTATTTAATCGAGCAATGTATTGTTGGAGAACAATTTTTAAAAACGGTTGGGGATACATTTACTTTCGTCCCTAAGGCTGCACAAAATATAACCGTAAAATTGGAAGACGCTCCTTCTTATGTTAAATTTGATGTAAAATTGGAAGTGCTAGGTAATACAGAAGTTACAGGTGTACTAGACAAAAGAAATATACTTTATCTTAACGCATCTAAAATATTATTAGGCGAATTTGATGTCGAAAGAATTCCGTTTATAGACCATATTGGTAGAATTAATGAAAATTGTTCTCCGTTTAAAAATTATATATCTAGTAAAAACGGTATTGCATATAAGGTTATACCAAGTTCAACATCAGTAGACATGGACCATAGCCATAACGTTTTAGTAAACCAAGCATACAATGGCGTAACGCAACAAACTTTTGTAGGTGAAGATCCTGTGTATTATGGGACTGGTAAAGATGGAATTAGTACATATATGATTTCGCATATACACGGAATAACAGAGGGGAAGATACTCCCTTCCTCATCAAATGGTCTAACGGAATGGCAAAAAGATTTGAATGGGCTAGGGGCGTCTTACCATACTCATGATTTGATAATTCCGTATTCAGGAGATCCAAAAACTATATATTCAATACAGGAAAACAAAAACGGTCAGATATATGTCGGAACTGCAAGCGGATTATATATGATACCAAATGAAGAGTCTTATCTATATGTAATAAATGGAGAGCAGTTTTATATGTTGGGGGATGATTTATGGGAGTTATTGCTAGAAGCAAAAAGAGACTATGAAATTCGCACTGATGTTTCCTTAACGATAACAGAAGAGATTTATTTGAACCAAATCGCAGTAGCAGAATCTAATTTACTTAATGAAGGGGATTCATATCTTATGACAGGGGTTGGATCTCCGTCAGAAGGTGTAGATGAAATAATGATTCAAAAACTAGCTGCTTTTGCGATTCCGAATTTTAAATATACATCTTACAAATATCCATATGAAGTAACGTCAAACGAAATAATTACCGGCGTTATATTTAAATGGAAATCGACTAATGAGGAAATTACAGATTTCACGTTAATAAAACCGAATGGAACCCAATTCGAAGCCATACCTACAGAAGACGGTAGTGCTTCACTTGAAGATGGAGGCACTATTGACAATGTGCTTACGCTTTATAAAGTAGAACGATATTTGCATGACATTCCGATATGGTCAATAGAACTAAGAGACGGTTTTTCTGATGATATTGACGGCGAATATAGTGACATAATTGGTGGACTCCCAATTGAAGACTTGTTCGTTTGCAGTTCTGACGCAATAGCCAGACATAGGAACTTAGAAGAGGATTTTTACGCCGAATGGGAATTTCCTAATATTGACATGAATATTGGGGGGATGAAAAAAGTTGTTAAAGATCTTGACAATAATATTTGGCTTCCAACAACCAACGGGCTGTTTGTGTCTAGATCGTATGAGAACGGTAGAATCTTCCATTACGTATCTGTTACTGGATTCTCAAGAGACATAAAAGACGTTGTATACTCTATTGATGGTGATATTTTTTGTGCAACAGGGAATTCTATTTATAAAACAGAAGACGGCGGCAAAACATGGGTGGTTTCAAAATCATTTGCATCTTTGCCTATGTCGATGATAAAAGACGAACATGTCGGGTTTGAATTAATGTATGTTACTTTAAGTAATCGCGACATATATAGATCAAGCGATAAAGGAATCATTTGGGAGCATTATGCCGTTAAAACCAAAAACGATTCAAGTGATATTTTCGCATTTAAAGGTAAGCTATTCATCAGTGAACTGGATGGCGTATTTAGTTACACTAATGATGCAAAGTGGACAAAGGTGTTTGACAAACAAGCTTATTCGTTTAAAAAATCTTATGATGGTAATTCTTTTTTTGTTGGTTGCCACAATGAACTTTATAAAACCGATGATGGTGAAACATTTAACCTAGTATATAGCTTTAATGGATTGCCGTTGCCGATTTACATCAATAATGGGTCACGTCAAAACTATGGTTACGCTTATAATAGTCTAAGCAATTCTTTACATTTCAAGGACTTTACTTATCTAGGGAAAGATGTAATAACGACTGTAGTAACTAATTACGAAAGATTTATGCCAGAAGATGGGCCATGGAGCGATTCTTCAGATTATGAAATTTTTCTTGACAATAAAATGATTTTTTCTACTATCGACAAAGTAGACCTAAGAGGAATAGATATCGATCCATTTACAATTAATGCCAAAGAAGGGATTTTAGATTTTAGTGCTCGAACTGTTTTGAAATCTCCAGTTGATATATATGATTATGGTATAGAGGTTGAATCAGTGGATGGATTTTCTGTTAATGATAGAATTGTTATAAAAACTAACATAACGCCTCCTGCTTTTCCAGAGTTGAATACAGAAAGTACCGATTATGCTACTGAATATGCTAAATTTCAAGAAGATGTCAAGACATATGGAGAGATTGCAACTGCCATAAGTACAATGATAATATTTGCGACCATATCTTCCATAAGTGGTAATTATATTTATTTAGATAAAAGATCTAATATAAAAATCGACAGTACGAAAGATGAACCTGCGTCTGTTTACAAATTGCCTAGATTAGAAGGTACAAATGACATATGGATGAATATTTTTGAATCTAAATTGATTAACAAAGGAGATAAAAGCCATGAAACGGTAGAAGATTCGTTATCTATTTCTAGCGACTTAAGACCTTATCAATTGAATAACTCTTATTTGAGCAATATATTGCAATTAACTCAAGCAGTAAGGTATGTTTATCCTCAAATTGGATTAGAGCATAAGAACAATTTATATTATGATTTTCATTACACTGAAGATGAGTTAAATAAACATATAAATTTATTATCTAGTGAGATGTATAGTGGTACTGTATATGATAGTGAATTCATCAAGAGAGGTGCAAAATCAATTAACAAGATAATGGTTGGTTATGGTAATTTCACTGGAATTTTGTTTGTAGGTACGGATATTGGAATATTTTTGCAGGAAATAGCAGCAGGATTAGAAGGGAATTGGTTTTATGTACCCGCATTAATTAAGCCTGTTTATGATTTGATAATAAAAGACGGGGAAACAGTTGTAGCAGCAACAGATAATGGACTGTATTATTCTTCCGATCTGATTGAATGGACTATAGATGAATCAACGTTGTCTCATTTTTCAATTTACAATATGAATTTTAGATGGCCGGTAAAAGAACAGATCGTTATCCCTAGTCATTCTGCTACATTATCGAATGATAGTTATGATTGGTCTTCAGAGTCGTCTTCAGAATCACCAGATGAACCGAAATTTGGATATATAGAATCAAGTACACAAGACTATACTAAACTTAAAGAATATAGATCAATTAAGTTAATTAATGCTGGAGATTTTGATGGGAATTATAATGTAATTCTAGTTGAACAAAATAGATTGACAATTGATAAACCATTCACAGGATTAACTGGTCCAGTTACATACAATTCTATTGAAATCGAACAAATAGCTTGGTGGGAAAAGTTTGGAATTTTGGGTGGGGCTGATTTACCAAATACATTTGTGGCATGTGGTTTAAATAGCATTATATATAAAAATGGAGACAATAGCTGGAGCCAAGGCGGTGTTCCAACTGAAATTAACAGTTTTATGGCAACAGACATTGTATCACTCTCTAATGGAAGTATGCTTGTAAGTGCTTTGGGGACAGTTAATAATGTCGCACAAAATTTGGTACTTAAAACGACTGGATTAGGCGACGAATGGGAAATATTATTTAGGATGGAAGAAATATCTGGTGAAATATTAAGTTGCTCTAAAAATAGTAATGGTAATACAGAATTAATAGTTAAATATAAAACGCCTGAGGATCGTTTATATGTTGATGGCATATTTAATCTCAATATGTTCGGATTGTTTCTTTCCAAAAAAAATTATACTACTTTACTAAATAAAAGTTATATCATATGGAATTATTATAGGAATGGAGAAAATCATATAACTTTAAGTGGAGGATGGGTATATGATGCATATCGTATGTATGATTTAAAACAGTTACTTTTTAAAATTTATCCGTTGCAAATTAATAGCATGATAAATACTCAAGGATTTGAAGTTTTGTTTGGGACAAATGTAGGGATTTGTTCGGATAGATCAACTGTTCAAGGATTCAGTCTTGGTTCTGGAATAATTAAACGTTCTGGTATAACAGGTTCAGTATTAAGCGTTGATACTCAGGCTACAATCGTTTCTATTTCTTCTAGTGTTATTTCAGGCAACGTCATTTTATCTTTAAATACAGACGTTACAGTGTCAACCAACCAATTTGAAAAATTTACCTTGCATATAACCGATCTCGAACCAGTTCCAAAATTTACTATCGTTAAAAATACTGTAAAAAATAGTAGCGGCGAGTTTACGATGGAAATCAAGTATGCATATGATAAGTTCTTTTTAAATTATATAGGTAAAAAAACAGCAATTGTACCTTCACAGTCTGTTTTGAAAGTGACATTTGATACGGAAGTCGAATTAAACCAATTTCAGGGGGGAAATCTATATATTACGTCGAATGAACGAAACAATATTGCAAATTCATACGCTATTGTTTCAAATACAGAGAGTAGTGTAACAGTCAATAAAGGGATAGACCCAGTTGGAACTTCTTCTGGAGCAAATAGATTTAAAGATAAAGATATTATATCAGGTCAAAAGTTCTCTATGATTGATTCAAGTGGAAAATTACAATTGACAGTTGGTTTCAACGAATTTGTTAAAGAAAATCAATTTGCTGGTAAAAATTTTGTATTTGATTCAACCAACTATGTAATTCATTCTAACTCAAAAAGTATGATTGTTTTAGAACCATATGAATATCCATCCGGTTATGAATTCCAATATGGTTTGGAAGCTCCTCCGTTGGATTTTCAAGTTGGATCTAGCTTTTCAATGAAAGGCGAAACATTTGAACGTCTAGACTCGTTTAATGCAAAACAAACTTCTATTGATTTAGACCATTATCATCAATTGAATTTAATTGGGAATATCATATATGGAGACGTTATAAACATTAATGAAGTTGGCAGCGATTCGATAATAGATATAGACATTGTAAGCGGATGGAATGATTTATTAATATTAGATGGATCGATTATAGATAAAGCAATTGTTCGATTTTATAATCCTCTTAATGATGATTATTCTCATTATGTGCAAGCCAAAAATCTAACGGAAACTGAATTGACAGTATCGACAGAAAATAAAAACATATGGGATTTAAATAGTTACAATAGTCTTAAGATATCTGCTGGTTGGAAGTGGGAAGTTGATGCAACGCTATATGGTTATACTGAATCTACATTTTATTTGAATTTTATCGTATATAATATTAGTGTTATAGAAAACATAGCTAAGGGGGCAGACACTATAGTCGTTCAAAGCACAGTTGGTATGGTTGTTGGAGATTTAATTGAGATAAATGATGGATTTGGGACAACTAATACAAATACTATTGTTGAAATTGTAGATATTAATAACATTCGAGTGGAAAAATCGATATCAAGTTCATTTTTCGCAGATCAAAACGCCAGAGTAAAGGTTATTAGGGATTCTTTTGAGAATAATCATACGCACCAGATTAAACGTAATGAAGTCATGATGACATCGGTTGCTGATTATAATTCGAAAGGGTATCCATCAATACACTCTCACATTATCGTTCCATATATCCAAAATGTTTCAAAGATCATTGAATATAACGATGATGAGATAATTGCGGTTGGGTCTGGATCTAAGATATTTAAATTGGAAAGTGGAGGTATTTGGAAACAAAAAACAGATCTAAAAAATGCTATTGGTGGAATTGAAGAGATAGATTCAATATCGACTGTAGCGAATTATGGATTGAATGCTATCGCTGGAACATCAACGGGGTTCCTGTCGTATCCATTAGTTTCAGGTGGAATAGTTAATTTAGAAAAGCCTTTTGTATAATAATAAAATGAGTTCATCATCAATATCAACGTCTTCATCTTCATCTTCAGTGTCTGAAGAATACTGTGTATATCCAGACTGTGACGGTTATGGATGTGGTATTTTTACGGATTGGTATCTTGCCGGTATAACTCCGCAGATGACTGAAAATGGGAACTTATATGCTAAATTTGAACGAACAGCAGAAACTCAATATGTTAGAATTTATAGAGATTCTGCACGTTTGTATCTTATCGCTGTTGGAATGAGGAGATTTGGTGCAGGTTCCATTGAGTTGACTCCTATGGATGGAAGCGGTGTGTATGGTTCAGTCACATGGAATGGTGTATATACGGATTCATTTGGCGAAACCAGATTGTCATGCGTTGAAATGAGTTCGTCATCTTCTGAGTACTGCGTTAGTCCAGAATGCTATAATGGTTTATCTTGTAATAAATTTAGCAATTGGAATTTGAATAATTTATCAGAATCTTTTATCCCTTCTGGTGTTATATATGTTTTGTTTAATGTTTTTGGTTCAAGTCAACAGGTTGAATTGTATAAAGATTATCAATTGGGGTACTGTGCGTATCCAATTTGCGATGGATATGCGTGTGATAATTTTACAAATTGGTATTTAACTGGTGTAAATAAAAATTCACTTGAAGATGAAACTCTATATGTTAATTTTGAATGGGTTGAAATACTTGGCATTTATAGGCAACGAGTTAGACTTTATACAGATGCGGCACTTTTAAATCTAGTCGCGGCAGGAACCACCGATGTCGCAGGTAACATGTATTTAATATCCAAAAATGGAAGTGGGATTCAAGGTTCTTTGTCATGGGGCGGGACTCCAGTAAATTCATTTAGTGAGCAGACTACATTGTCATGTTTTGAAAATAATCCATCAGGATACTTTAATCTTATATCTATTGGCATATCTGATGTAGCGGGTACAATGCAGTTATTTGAGCGAAATGGAAGCGGAGTTAATGGTACGGTTGAATGGAATGGAATATTAACAGGTGCTTCAGAAACTGCAATTTTGTCATGCAAAGAATTAAGTTCTTCTAGTTCTAGTAGCTCTATTGATTCGTCCAGCTCTTCATCAAGCAATACATCTGGAGCATTTAGTACTTCAAGTTTGTCGAGTCCTAGTTCTTATTCATCATCGTCATTAAGTTCTTCTTCATCGTCTTCGTTATGCTGTGAAAATCCTTATTGTGATGGACAATTTTGCGAAAACTTTAGCGGATGGCATTTTGACGGAATGCTTGAGAACAACACTCGTGATTGTCAGTTATATATTGGTTTTGACAGCATGTTTTCGTCTATCCAACAAGTTCGCGTTTATAGTGACCCTAATTTAAATACGTTAGTTGCTATTGGTCAAAACACAACGGGAACTATTGTATTAAATGAGATTGGCGATAGCGGATTAAGCGGTTCAGTAGAATGGAATGGGGTTGTCGTAAATTATCCGTCTTATGTGACTCTATCTTGTTATCCATTTAGTTCTTCAAGTTCAAATTCAAGTTCGTCATCGTCAAGTAGCTCTTCGTATGGGGTTAGCACATCTAGTAGTTCTACATCCAATAGTTCTTCAAGTTCAATTTCAGAGATAAGTAGTAGCGAATCTTCAGGAAACACTTCCAGTAGTTCAAGTTCAAATAGCTCTTCCAGTTCTTTTGAAATATGGAATCTTGGCAAGCCACTTGTTATGGCACATGCGGCTATAGATGGCGGCTCAATAAATAACAGATTAGCACAAACTCTTAAATTAAACGAAGATTCATATTATATAAGCAAAGTTTATTGTTATTTAATGGGGATTTACGGTGAAAGTGATAATTTTATTGTTAATTTAGGAATTTATCTTTGCGACGATGAAGGAGAACCATCTTCGTTAGTTCAGTTGGCAACAATCGATGCTGACACTATAAAATCTGATGGCTGGTATCCTTTTGTTTTTGATATAGATATCGTAACTCCATTGAACCAATATTTATCTTTCGTTATGTGGCAAGATGGCGGCGATGAAGACAATTATATAATGTGGGCATATGGTTTGAATTTAAATGGGAATGAGTTGGTCGCCTCTATCCATAAATCGTGGATTAGTGACGATGGCTCAACATGGGTGTATGAGCCAGGAATAACACGTAGCATGCGTATTATAGGCGATTTTAATCCATTTAATCTTATTGACGCTCAAGTTGAAACTGAACCGGCGAAAACTAAAGATATTCAACTTTATTTTAATGAAAGGACTCCGTCATATAATCTTGTCGAATTGAATGAAAACAATAATTTAGTTCTTGAATACCCGCCAATTGCGATTTCATTTGTAATAGACAATAGCGGGAGTATGGGGTGGAATGATAGATTCGAAAATAGACGGCAAATTATGGCTGAAATGGTTTCAGAAATACAAAGTAAATATCCAAACGACTTCCTGTTCGATTTTATTACATTTGGGGCTAAGGTAGCAAAAGGAACTAGTTTAAATAACAATCTTGGGGAAGCGATGACAATTAATCTTGATGCGAACAATCCATCAAGAACCACATATGTATTTAATTCCGTTTCAAAGGTCGATACAGTAATTGGCGATGAATACGAACACAATGGTTATACATATACTATATCTAGAAACGGCGATTCAGTCGAAGAAGTGAACAGTATTGGAACGGGTATCCCATTAGATTCTGGAGTTTTGGAAAAAATAGGCGGTAATATAGATGGATCTGATGATATAATATTTGATAGTTATCATTCAATGAGTTTCTCCGATAAAATGGTTGCTTTTGGGTTTAAGAATCTAGAAGAAGGGCATCAATATATATTTGGCGATATAAAAGTCGATGACACTGTAATTAGTTCCGCCATTATTGACAATTATCGTTTGTATTACCCAATTGAAGAATCGCCTTCCATCGTAATTGGAAACAATGGACCAAATAGTGCTTCATCTATTGACGTTGTTGCTACTGAAAAAGTGGTTATTAGAAAACGTTTGACAGATTCATTTGTAATTTCTTCAAATATGCTAGACGAGGTAGATATTGGTGGCAACAAGGTTTATGTAGATAATGTTTCTCAGTTTGTTGTTGGTAATTTTATCGATTTAGTTAATGGAGACGATATGGTTACGCAACGTACCATATTGGACATCGACTCTCAAGAAAAAATATTATATTTTGCTCAACCATTGAAATTCCCAATTAGCAACAACAATAGCTCCGTTGAAGAACACGGCGATAGATATTCTAAAATATTTGATGGAACAACTCTTCGTTTGTTGGTAAAAGATGTACTTGTTTCTCGATCTATAGTTTTCTTTTTGCAAAACGTTAATGGGTTCACAATGGAATGGGATTTTACTCCTCATAGTGATTGGATATTTAATAATTTGTTCTATTTGGATCAAACAGCACAATTACCTGTTAGTGTATTTGATGAAAATAATGAGCCATTTGAGGATGGCACTATGATTGTTTTGGAAGTTGACAAAAAAGAAGCCTTGGCGGATTTATTGGAAATAGATAGGGAGCCGGTTGAATTAACTGAAATTGCTCCAGTTGGTGCAACAAGAATTGAAGTTGCATCGTTGGAAGGTTATATAATTGGGATGACAATCGATATAGTTGGGCAAGTTCCGTCAGGGTTTGGCGGGAGTCTTAAATCAGCAACTCAAACTGTAACTATAATTGAAACAGGTACAGAAGGCAGTAAATTCTATATTGAATTTTTAGAACCATTATTATATGAATTCAATCCTGATAATAACGCCAAAGTGTATCCAAACGCACAGGATAAAAAAGATGTTTCAGAGAATAGTTCTATTGCTGTATCTATCCCAATTGTTGATGTAACCCCTGTTGAAATTGGGAAATCTTTAGATCCATTACTATTAAAACAATATGACTCTAAACAAGTTGCTCCTCCGTTAAATCCTGGCGACCAAGAAGAAATCATGGAGATATATGATTCTTTGAATTATGACCGTGATGTAATAAAACGAGGGAAGATAGATACTCCAACAATAGACGGTCATGCGTATACCAGAGTTTTACCTATAACTGAAGATATATTAGTCCCATGTGTTTATAAAGATCGTTTTTCGGAGTCTTTATTGAGAGGCGAGCCACAATGGGTTTATACCGAACAGACTGAAAGACAAGATGGAGACATTGATAGTATCGCACTCCCTTCATTAAAAACACAAGAAACTCAAAAGATTGGTGTTGATTACATAATCGATACGCCTGTTTTTCTGAGAGGTGGAAGTGCAGTAAGTAAGATGACGACAACTGGAATTCCATTAGAATATGTTGAGTATGAAGGGTTCAATATTCCTGGAGTTCCACCCCCACTGAAATTAAAAACCAAAGAATATACAATATACCCTCATATAAGGGAAGAATCTGAAACTGGAGTAATAACTGGCATACAATATTTTGAAGAATTTGAAGTGAATTTTGTAAATCCAATAACGATCTATAGCTCTTTGTCGAATTTTGGGACAGTAGATTTTTGGTGTGAAAGGTTCGACCCTCCATTTGATAAATCAGGAACACCATTAGGATATTTTAAAGAAAAAGTTTTCGGGGTTATTGCTGACGAAATTCCAGGTGCGATTAATTATATTGTGGCAAATAGGGGGATCTTAGTTAAAAACGGTCTATTAAAAATAAAACTTTATTCTAACACAATTAAGGACCAAGAAAAGTTTGTATGTTCATGGGATGGTTTGCCGGAAGTAATTCAACAAGAAGAGTATGTTAATACAAAAGTAACTAAAAATGAAGCAGGAGTTGAACAAGAATCTGAAATAGAGCAATGGAGGAAAATTGTTAATTCCAATCCTCAAAGTTCAAAAGTTGTACAACAATATAATTTTGAGGGTGGTGGTGGACTTAGAGAGGGAATTCGCGAAAGATTAGGCGGAAATGTAAGGTTTGCAGGCGAGTCTGACCCTAACATGCTAGATAGTATGGATAGTTGGAATTTTTACAATCTTGGAGAGGCTGTAGAGTGGACAGTTGCAAATCAATATGACATCTATGAATTGTCAATTCCTATTGTAAATGGCAAAGCAACTTTTAATTTACCAAAAAGTAAAGTTACTGCATTAATTTTTGTTGAAGCTTCTTATGAGATAACTGGTGGCATATATGAAGCTATTCGTGCGGACTTGGTTTTTGTTCGTAACCCGTTAATGATTGGTGGATTGTCTCCTTATAAAACAACGCCGAATGGAGATCCAGCGATACGATATGAATTAAGCGGAAATGTTACATGGGCAGATGAATTATATGGGACGATTGAAGATAATACATTAGTTAATTACAAATTCACAAAAAGTCCAGCTAGTCCTACCGTTAGTAGTACCGATGAGGGATGGGCAGGTGGAGTATTAATAGGTCCTGTTGATAGGATCTTGTTACCACCAGACGAGGAGGCGGGAGACACTCCCCCTGCCCCAAAACCAGAAAAGATAACTGTAACTATATCACATTCATCTGGATGGGTTTCTAAGTTTGAAAGAAATATATATTGGGAAGGGGACAGAGAAACACGACCTACGCCAGGTTTTGATTTTAAGGTTGAAACGGCTATTGTTCAGTGGAGCGATGGTTTTAGTGGGGCGTCTGTTACATCTGACGTGAATAGCTCTGAAAATCGATCTGAAGAGTGGATAGGAGAATCTGGGGCTGATGCTTTGCTGGGATTTGGTCAACCGAATGGCGAGTCGAGACCTGTTTATCATTTTAACAATGAGATTAGGCCATTGTCGATGCTTTGGGGAGATTATAACGGTAAAGTACAATTTTACCATGATGGTCAAAATATTAATGTCGGTAATACACCTAGAGGTTCGACAAAAGATGCACGTCCATTTGGTATCGCAGTATATTTGACAACTTATTATAAATTTTCTGGATCAATTGGTGAAACAGGAGCTGGATATGCTCAGAAATCATATGGGAGTGCAGGCGTTAAAAAAAACCCTCCGTATTTCAGATACAAAGAACCGCTTACAATTGAGATGGAGTATGAAAACGAATATTTACGTGATGGATTAACGCAATCAAAAATAGTTGTATCTGCATATTGGAAGGGAGAACCAATTACCGATAGTTTTATAATCAATGATATTGGTGACTCAATCTATTTTCCTCGCCCATGGGTTAGGTTTATTGCCGGATCGCCGACTACGAAGGTCGTGAACGTAGGTGGTTTTAACACGATTGTAATGGAAACGAATTTTTTGCAAGGTGGAGATGAAGAGCCTGACGACCATTTGGACTTTAGAGGACGGTTTAGTTGTTTGTTGGATGTCAATAATCATAGAGATGTAAGTTTATCGTCTTATAATTTACAAACCAGTTTGTCTAGAACGGATAGATATACTGACACATTAGATAATGAATTAATTCATACTCATTCGTGTACCGTAGATGCAAATGGCAATGGAATAACAACGTCAACAATACTATTGCCGTTTATAAGACAATCTGACTCCTCTGAATCTTCAGAAACAATTCGTGTCGTTGACGATCACGTTCACGAAATCATAAGATATAATGCCGAAGCCTCTGCGTATGATTTAGAAATACATACACATAAACTTCGTTCTGTTGCGATAACAGAATTGTTGCCTACAACTAACACTAAACTAGATATAGGGGTTATTGGTATAGTTGAATACGATCCTACCTTCGCAGACCCTTATCCACGTACTCCGTATGGAGTTGGTAAACGATATCCAGTTAACGGTAATCGTATGATGTTTGATAGCGTATTTTTCTCAGGCAGTTCTAGTGTTATTTCATCTCCTAAATTAGTTATTGATATATCAACAGAAAATAAACCATCAGACAACAATAAAGCGGGGACTTATTATGCTTCTGAATTTTTATACGAAACTGAAAAAGGTTTTAATATTAACGCCCATGCTTATTTTACAAGTTACATACGTTCAGATGGGAATGGCGGATATGAAGAAGTCCCAGAAAGAAATGTCGAAGATGGGTCTAGAATTATAACCAACATAAGAGTTTTTGCACCACCGTCACCTCTAGATTCTCAAAATGGAGACAGAAGCTCTTTACAAGCTAACTACGCAATTGTTAGTGGCCCAGACATTGTAAAAAATTATATGGTTCTTGTAATTAGAGTTTCAATATCATCAGAAGGATCGTATGCATCTAACGAACTTCAAATAATGGTTGATAGTAATCTAAGTTGGTTGCCAGATTATAAAGCTTTAATGTTAGACCCTACTACAGATCCAGTTTATATTTCTGATGCGATTGCTTATGTTCGGACAATAGGAGGTAGTGCTGTTTATGATGCTATGCGTTTAGCGGCAAAAAGAATGATTTATCATCAACAAATACATCCGGAAATAAGCAATTATAAGAAGGCGGTTATAATTTTAACCGATGGTGACGAAAATAGTTCTCAATATTCTTTAGATCAAGCAATAAAAAGTATAGGATTTATAGAAAATGGGAAAACCCCGATTATTCCTGTTGGTTTAGGAGAAGTTTATAGAGGAGATCAAATAGTACTTACAAAGATGTTTACTGATACATATGGATTCCAAATAAGCAGTTTTGACGTTAACTCAATTGATATACCTTTCTTGGTTGATGCGATGTTTACAAATCCGAATTGGATAGTTGGAAGAGGAACGTATCGCAATACAGCCGCTTTAAATAAAGAAGGGATACCGAATGAATTGTTTTTGAGCGATGTTTTTGCACCAGATAATTCAGATGTCGAATTTAGATATAGAACAAGTATAGATGGTTTGAAATGGGACATGTGGTCTGAATGGTTGCGTCATACAGAGCGACATTCAGTAGCTGAAATATTAGATTCAATAACACTTTATTTTGAATATGAGTTTAAACTTATTGGCAACTCTGATTTTAATACACCATTCGTTAATGAAGATATGACGATTAGATACTTTAAGCCAACTGATTTCGCGATGTTTTTTAATCCGATAGATATTGGTGGTAATGATGTAAATGAAAAGAATAATCAAAACTACTACACAGAAGAAGGTAGAAGGTTTTTATCTTCAATTCATATCACTCATGAAGCCAGCATACCTGAATCATCAACCATTGAATATGGCATAACTCAAAGCGACAGCGAAGATATTGATGCTTTCTATTCAATGATAAAACCTGATCAGCAGGCTATAATATTAACACGCTATAACGAACCTATGGTAACAACCAATTATAAACTATATAAAGCGTTGAATGGAGCTTGGCCGGACAAGGTTCAAATTTCAATATATCGAATTAACGAGCAAAATCCTAATGGGATATTGGTCGATTCAGCAGAGTATTCATATAACAACAGAGAAGGACAAATCATATTTTATAACGGTCAACCAAGAAATGACAAATTTGTAATATGCGTTGAAGTTTACCCATCTTTCCGTTTAGTATGCAAAGTGGTTAATTATGGGAGTCAAAGTGCGATTATTCATCATATTGGAATCGTTTATAATATGATGAAAAGGATTCCGACAGACAATCATGGAACTATTATAAATACACCAATTAATTCGAGGATTTAATGAGAAGACGATATAATTTAACACGTTCCGATAATTATCCATATACAGGCAGAAAGAGTTATCGCTGCTTGGGTGATGGTTTCGTGTCTATTATTACTGGATTCCCTGTAACTAGTGTAATCGTAACATGGTCTAGTATTCCTTTTTATGATGTGTTAAAGGAGATGAGTTCAAGTTCTTCAAGTACAAGCTCTTCAAGTTCATTGGATTCTTCTTCTAGTAGCTCATCAAGTTCAAGTAGCGAAAGTTCATCAAGTTCAAGTAGCGAAGGATATTCTTCTAGTTCCAGTAGTTCATCAAGTAGTTTGAATGATGTCCATGGTATCGGTTACGCAATAATAGAAGATACATTTATCGTAGGGTATTCGCCTATTGTAAGTAGTTCTTCAAGTTTAAGTAGCGTAGGTTATTCTAGTTCCAGTAGTTCTTCAAGTTCACTCGATTCTTCTTCAAGTAGTAGCTCATCAAGTGTAGATAGTTCGTCAACTAGTTCTTCAAGCTCATCACTTAGTTCTAGTTCAAGTAGCTCAGAAGAATATTCAAGCTCAAGTAGTTCTTCCAGTAACGCTTGGACGGGCGATTTCGATCTACCTCGTCTTTATATTTATTCTCTGCAAGATGACGGATTCACTGTAAAATACGAGAATATCCCTGAAGAATTAGGATATATCGAATTCGCATATATCGCATCTTAATTATAGAATGTATATCGTTTTTCTGTATAATAGAAGAAATACAAAGGAGATACGAAGATGGATAATAACATTGAATGGAATAAAGAAATGCTTTAAGATGGATAATAACATTGAATGGAATAAAGAAATGCTTTTGGATTTATATGATTTTAAATTCAAACAGAATCTATCCTTGAAGGAAATGTCGGAAAAATTAAACAAATCCAAAGGTGCAATTTCCATAAAATTAAAGAGAGTTGATTGGGATGAGTTCATTGTAGATCCAGAAGCTTTTCTATCCGATAATAAATCAGCTAAAAAATGGACTCAAGCAGAAATGGGACTTCTATTCGCTTATATGGAAGAAGGCAAATCATATAATGTTATTGCTGAAAGAATAGGACGAGGCAGAATATCAGTTGAAAGAAAGGCTCAAACAACTGATTGGAAAGCTTGGAAAGCGGCAGTAGGAGATGTAAACCCACTATCTAATAATGCTCCTACAGACTCAGACGCTTTAGTAGCTCAATTAGTAGACGCTTTGGTTGTTTTAAGCAGAAGAGAGTCAGAACGTTTAAACAGCATCAAAGAGACAGAGTTTAGACGCAAAGTTAATTTTGAAACAGATCCATTGCCGATACCATTTCCAGAAATCAAAAAACAAGCTGATGCTGTTTTGGAATCGTTAGGACTGAAGAATCCAGAAGAGATTACAATGGGAGAAGGGACATATGTAATTGTTGGCGACTCTCATGGTAAATTCACTAAAACAGAAACGTTTGAGCTGTTACATAATGTGAATAAGGAATTGAAACCAAAAAGAATTATTCATTTGGGTCATTTAATTGATGACGACAATGATATTAGTTATAATTGGGGAAAATTTAATAACTTGACTATTGTTGCAAGAGTAGAAGAGTTGCATATGGTTCAAGATCAAAGGAATAAATTCAATTTCAGTTACGATATCGTTCGTGGTTGTGTCGTATTGGGGAACGATTTAGTTGTTATGAATCAAGACCTTATATCTGATTATGTTAAAACACCAATAAGTAGTTTAGATGCTGAAATTTTTGATAAAAAAGCGATAGTTAATTGTCATAGGCTTGAGCTTTTCCCTAAATGTTCTGAAGAAAATGAAGTCGCATATGTCGCTTCTCCAGGTGCTTTATGTGAAAAACATATCGTAAGAACAATTAAACAAATCGATTTTGAAGAAAGCAAAACTATAAAACAGGCAAATTGGACTGGTTTTAGCAAATATCGTCGAATGAAACATATGTGCAAATATTGGAAACAAGGTATGCTAGTTGTTCATGTTGATAAAAACGGTAATCATACAATAATCCCATGTCTTATACAGCCGCTAAGGAAAGGTTTTGCCACATCTTACTTTGATAAGATAATTTCAAGTACTGGAGTTCATAAGCCTACCAAGAAAATCTTTATAACGGCAGATTCTCATTCTCCAAATCATGATTGTAACATTTTGGACATACAAGAGCAAATCGTTAAAGACTATAAACCAGATGTGTATGTAAATATGGGTGATTCGGCGGACAATAGGACTCTAAATCATCATATCATGGACAGAGGCGGCGTTATATTTGGAGATGTTGTTGAAGATGCTGCATCGACTCATAAAGTTCTTAAACGTCAATCTACATGGGCGAAGGAATGTCATATCCATCATGGGAATCATGAACGTTTTGCAATGGATTTTGTTGAAAAATATCCTCAACTAAAAGAATTGTTGAATTTCGACTTCCTATGTGACGTTAAAGAGCTTGGTTATGAAATAATAGGATTGAAAAAGACATTGAAAATCGACAATACGACATTCATTCATGGCGATATGAAGTTATTCGGTCAAACTGGCTCTAAATTAGAAAAAGTTTCCAAAACGTTTGGCACTTGCGTGTTCATGGGCGACAGTCATTATCCAGCAATGCGTTTTGATACCATAGTTGTTGGATTAACAGGCGAATTAGACCAGAAATATAATGAACCTAGTGCATCGACATGGATAAATGGATTTGGATTATGCAATCATTATGACGGTAAGAGTTGGCCGACGACTATAGCAATTGTAAGTAATGAATGCAGGATTAACGATAAAAAATACATTCCTAAATATCCTGACAATTGGAAATTGAAGAATTATAAAGCTAAAATCACGTTTGAAACAGAATAATCAATCGTATTTTAGGAAAGATTATAATGAAAATCCAAAATCAAATCATAAGTTATTTTGTGGATTTGTCTTCTCCTCCAAAAGTGTTCAAATCCCCTGTAACAATGAATTCTGATGTTGCATATGAAATTGTAAAATCAGAATGCAATTCAGAATTATCAGGCAAACGATTAATGCACGTATGTTATGATGTAGATTCTAAAATAATATATATCCCAAATGGTTACAACTTTACGAATGAACAAAAAGCATCAACATTGCAAGCCGTAAAGTATTATATCGTAAAAGAGTTTAATGATTTCAAATCTATGCCTCCGATAGAAGGAAGCCCATTTAGTTCATTGCGAATAAGATCTATAAAAAGCTTCGGTTATGTTAGGGGTTCAATAAACGAATACTTTGGTGATGAAATTAATAACCTTACAGTCGTAGAAGCTAATCTAGCCCGTATGCCTACAACGGTTTCTCAACTTCCATCCATTTACAGGAATAACAAAAATTATTCTGGCGGACTTATATCAGATTCTAAAGAGGTTACATTTATTGATGAAATTGATATTAATGGCAAACGACGCAAAAACCCGATTCAGTTGATAACACTGAAGACCCCATTTATTTTAATCGACATTTCTCCGTCTGTTTCTACATCGTCAACAGAAAAAGAATGGGCGGTTCTATCTGGATATCAAGATTATATTAGTTCAAAAGAAAAAACATCGCAGGTTGAATCGTTCGCACCTCTTTTCGCAGCAAAACGATATATGTATTTAGGGTGGCCGTTTGAAGAAATTTGTAATGTTATGTTTGAATGTGTAAAAGATTTTGGTTCATTGATGAAAGGTATTGATAATCTACTTTCTGCCAATAATAATTTAATTAATGAAGGATACGATAGTTTAGCTAAAAATCATTACTATATGACTTTTAAAGTTGATATAGGAAAATTCCCATTGAAATTCAGTAAAGATGATTTTAAAATACCGTTTTTTGAGATAATTTCATATGACGATAAGACACAATACATAATAATCAAAACGCCAGCATATATAGATAGTAGTTTATGCCTAAAGGTTTTATGTGCGAAAAGCCGTCCGTACATTTTAAAGTACAATCATGCAATAAATAAGATAGATGTAAAGGTCAATGATGCCATACATAAAGAGTTGCGACTTAGAACTGATATTCCCGACAGGTTAAGAAAGATGATAGCAAAAGATAACGGGATTGAAGAAGAATTGGAGTTTCGTTCAGATGAAAGGTCTAGATCAATAAGTTTGTCGTCAAATTCAATATGCCACGTAAGGATGATGAGCGATTATTATTTGGCAAAAGACCATATTCGTAACATGTGTAAGAAGCGTAATGTTGATTTTGAAGATATTAAAGTGGTTGTTGGACCGATTGAGGAAATATTTGGGAAAGGGATTCAAGGCGGGTTTATGGGGAAGAAACAGTTTGAAGATGGTAAACTTAAAATGCCATATCAAATAGAGAAGGGATTATATATAAATCCTCCGATAATCATGGTAAATTCAGCAACAATGCCATCATATGCAGATCAAACGGGAGTCCTTATCCATGAATATAGCCATAAAATCTATTCCATCCAAAATCCTAGCCATGAACATTTGTATAATAAAGAGAAGAATCTTAGAAATAAAGACTCTGAAAAGTATTGGGAATTATATTTAGGCGACGAAGACGAGAAGATAGCCCATAAAGAAGAAATACGTTTTGAATTGATTTCAGGAAAATCAGTTGATGAAATAGTAAGGGATAAAGTTGGCGGTGCAATTACAAAAAACAACTATAAAGAATCTTATATGATCGCGATTAATTTCAAAGCGATGGTAGATGAAGTTGTAAAAAACATAGAGGAGGAAAATGGAGACGCCATTAACAGTAATTAATGAATTGGATGATATGATAAGGGAATTGCAAAAAATAGATAGCAAATTCCATGCTGGACAGTTTTTAGCACTATATCGCGAGAATAGAAGAATAATAGCTTATCTTGAGAATAAGAAAACAGAATTCATAAACGGTACTAAGGAGGTTTCCGCCAAAGATATCGCAAATATGGACGATATAAGCTATTTAATACGGCAATTGTCTAAGATTGACAGTAAACTTCATGCTGGTCAATTTATAGACGCTTGCGGAGATAATCAAAAGATCATTGCTTATCTTGAAAAAAAGAAGCAAGGAATAATTTCCGAGCACAATGGAGATAAAAATGAATAGTTGGTGGGAGGACTTAGATATGAGCAATGATTTAAAACCTTATCATGAGGAAAGTGTTGAAAAAATGGGTTTGCCTAGTTGGGCTGAGATCGACTGCCCATTTTGTAATAAAAAACTTAGTAAACGTTCAATAAGAAGTATACAAATGCTGTTTAATGCGAGGAATATTGGTGATATTGCAATGGAGTTTTGTTGCGATGACTGTAAGAAAATGGATACATTGTATTTTCGTAATGCAGCGGCAACAACATATGAATTTTGCCATGCTGTTAATCCAGATAGCAATATTTCTTTAGACAAACCAATTCTAGAGCAGGATATGTATGATTTAAAATACAATAATTTAATAGAAAGAATGATGGAGTAATATGGCAATAAAAAAAACAGGGACTAAATATCCCATAGAAGTAGAAGTCCCTTACACGTGTTCTAATGAAGAATGCGAATATTCGACTCTAAAACCTTTAGATCTTGAAGAAAGTCAAGTTTGTCCTTTGTGCGGAAAAAGATTAATTGTCAAGTATGATTGCACAACGCCAGATTTAGAAGAATAGAAGGATTAACATGGTAAAAATATTAATTGGGAATTTAACATCCCGAATTCTTGGATATTTAGAAGAAGATGTTAATGCCATCATTGACCAACAATTATCGTATAGTCCGCCAGGAGCTAGGTACGCAAAATCTTTCAAAGAAGATAAATGGGACGGCGTCATACGACTTTATAAAAAATCATATGGTCAATATTTCAACACCGGTCTCATGTCAATTGTCGAAGAGATTTTAAAAGAAAATAATGTAGAGTATTGCAAGGTAGATGAACGTATTAAGCCTGAAATAAACCTACCTGATTTGACATTTACGCCATTTGAAGGATATGAGGAAAGAGATTATCAGCAGTTCACATTGGATAGAGCTTATAAAAAAACAAGAGGTATTTTGAAAGTTGCCACAGGAGGTGGCAAAACATTAATTTTATCAGAACTCATCAGTAGAATTAAAACTGTTCCATGTATGTTTTATGTTTTAACCAAAGATTTAATGGAACAGGCATACGAGTCATTGTCTTTAACATTAAATGAGCCTATAGGTCGTATCGGTGGCGGTAAATATGATATACAGAAAATCAATATTTGCACAGTCCAAACAGCAATAAGAGCCGTTAATTTAAGAAATAAAAAATTCAAAATAAGCGATTATCAGTTTGACGAAGAAGATGTTTGGGATAAGAAAGACATTGAAGATGAAGATAAGCTAGAAAACTTAAAGAAACTATTAAGAGCAACAAAAGTGGTATTTTTTGACGAGGCCCATCATGCTTCCGCGAAAACGTGCCAAGATGTAATGTCTGCCTCTCCTAATGCGTTTTGGAGATATGGTTGTTCTGCAACTCCATATAGGGAAGATGGGGCGGAAGTTGTTTTGCAATCTTTATTCGGCAGAAAAATAGTTGATATAAGTGCTTCGTATCTAATTGACAATGGCTTCTTGGCTACGCCGCATATAATATTCGACCCGATAGAAGATAATTGCAAGTTAAATTCATATCAGCAAATATATAAAGAATGTGTGTCTTGCAACGATGAATTTAACAATAGAGTTGTTAATATAGCTGAATATTTGATTGAAAAAGGATTATCTGTACTAATATTAGTTAGTCAATACAACCAAGGGAATTATATTAAGGCTGCATTGAAATCTCCAACTAATTTTGTGACTGGTAAAATGAACAAAACCCTAAGACAAGAATCATTGGACGAATTGAGACAAGGCGTTAAGAAATGCATAATCGGAACAACTCTTTTTGATGAAGGTATTGATGTACCTAGACTTGATGCTGTATTAATGGCTGGCGGCGGGGCTTCTGCTACAAGAGTTTATCAAAGAATAGGGAGAACATTAAGATTGAAAGACGGCAAAGATAGAGCGATTGCCATATATTTTCACCATGATGCTCGTTATCTTGATAAACATGCTAGAAAGGCTAAAAAGATTATGAAAGAAGAGCCGTCATTCATAATAAAACAATCTAAAGGTGGCGATTTCATTTTCAACGATATTGATGAAGTGTATGGATTCAAAAGCGATAGAAAAAATTTATTTCAATTAATGGATGAGTAAGCTTTCCAATTTATTTGTATAATAGAAGTATCAAATAGTAAAAATTACTATTACGAAATAAAATGAAGGGAGTTTGAAATGGATTTTTGTTCGTTTTTACAAAAAGGTCGAGATCAGAGGGAAATCGTTTCTTTGATATCATCATTACCAAGTAATTACGTAGGAAGCAAAAGAAGAATGCTTTTACATTTATGGAATATGTTGGAAGAGAATGATGTAAAATTTGATACTGCTTTTGATGCGTTTTCTGGAAGTGCAATGGTGTCTTTGTTATTTAAACTAATGGGGAAGAAAGTTATTTGTAACGATTTATTGACTTCATCAGCAATAACCGCAGTTTGTCTTTTGGAAAACGACCACATCCCACTAACGCAAGATGAAATAAATTTTCTTTGCAATAACGTTCCTGAATCTCATGGCTCATTTGTCAGAGATAATTATCAAGGTAAATTCTTCACTGAAAAAGAGTGTGATTTTTTAGACAGATATAAAACCAATGTTGCTACATTATTTGGAAGTAAATACTATTGCGGACTTGATATATTGAATAAAGCAACGTTAGCGAGTATCCCAAATAGTAATTTTTCAGTATATGGTAAGGATCTGAAATCGTTAAGGTCAACACATACTATCGGAGAATCTTTCTGGAATGAAAAATGGCGAGACACAACACGTAAACGTCGTGATGAGAACAATGAGATTAAGTTTGCTGATTCAATCGATGAGATGTATTCCAAATATAAAGGTGCATTCTCTTTGTTCACGATTGAAAACCATGTTAACCAAAATTGTTTCTTAGGAGGTCGATATTACAATGGTCAGACGGTTGCGAAAATGGAGCACCGAATAAATCATGACAAAAATAAGGGTAAGGAAATAACAGACATCCCCGTATCTTTAAAGAAGCTTAATGGCATACTTGGAGAAGGTGATGCAATTGTTTTCAACTCTGATATCGTAGAATTGTTGGAGAGTAAAATAATTAATGCAGATTTGATATACTTAGATCCTCCATATGGTGGGGCAAGTAGTGATTATGCTGTTCTATACAGATTTTTGGAAGAGTATTTATATGAGGATAAATTGGATAACCTTGAACATATCAAAAAAGGCAGTAAGAGATTCGCTAAGAGCAAAGGTTATCAGCAACAATTTGAATATTTGTTGAGTCTATGTGATAGTTTTGAAACATGGTTAATTAGTTATAATGAATCGTCATATGCGGATTTGGATACGATTAAGGAAACTATTAAAAAGGCTGGTAGACCAAATATAGTTGTTAAGGCGATTCCTATAACGTATCAATATCGTAAAAACAAGAATGTAGTTGATGAACAGAAGTTTATGGAGAGTTACTATGAAGATGGATATAAATTCTCCGAAAGAGGCACTGAATATCTTATCTTAGCGAGAAAATAATTATGAAAATAACTAAAGAGCAAAATGACAGAAGGAATGCTTTAACGGCTCCAGAACATTATAAACGCTGCAACATAGAGATAATGGATTTATATATTGATTTACATCCATCTTCCTTGTCAAAGCTTAGTTCTGTTCTGTTTAACATAATAATGGATACCAAAATGCATTATCAACCAAACAACCGTTATTATAGTAAGTTTGAAGATAAACGCATATTCAACAATAAATACGTTACATTAGAAGATATTTTAGATAGATGTAATTCAGTTAAATATGGGGCAGAGAAAAAACCTATGGCTAATGATTTATCTAATTTAATGGGCAGGCTTCAAGAGCTTGATGATAACAATATATATTACATATGGAAATTCAATAAGCCGTTTAATTATATGTTTGTTATGGAGAGAGATGTAGGTGTTTGGAAATATTTCAACACTTTAGGATGCGTTACTCCTAGGACGTTGAAGAAAATTGTAAGCTTAAGCAATAGCATGATAGATTCAATGCTAAAGTTTGAAAAAGCAAAAGGCAGACAAACTCCTTTAAAAGAAATTGAAATATCATTTGTAAATGAGTTTTTATTGTCTATAATAGGGAAGATGAATGTAGATGTAGCGAAAAAGATTCCTAGATGGGTTGAAGGCGAAAAGATTTCTGAATATTTGACTAAATTACGTGATTTGCTTAATTTAATGGACGAGAATGAAGGACTTGAGCATGACGAACAATTTCTAGAACGATTACCGAAACATTTACAGGCAAAAATAAAATCACAAATTGACGAAAAGCCGGAAGAGAGTGAAACTATGGACATTGCTAAACTGTCAAACCAATTGATACCTAAAAATGAGAACTTGTTGCGTGAGAAAAAAGTTAGAGTTAGTAAACCGAAAGTATCTTCAACAGATATATTAGCACCTAAACAAGAATCATTTAGCGGATCATTAGACCCATTTTCGAATTGCAATAACTTTATTCGTTATTACAAGGAAATTATTAAAGCGTACAATGTAGAGGCTAAATTCTATCCACCAGATACAGAACGAGATTCAGCGACTAAAGTTATGGATTTATTGATTCAAAACGGTAAAGCTTCAGACATTGATTTTCTTCGTTCTTGGATTCGTCACTATATCCAGTCCTCTTTGCAAGGTAATAATGTTTATAAGAAGGAAAAAACGTCTATTTCCAACTTCCAAAAAACATTCAAAACATATGAAGGTAAATATTTCAGGGGTTAATAAATGCAAAAGATAAACGGAACCGATTCATTAGAGGAATATCAAAAGAAAATGACCCACAACCGCAGGGTATTGGCTCAGGCTCAGGCTGCTTTACAGAGGGCTAAAAACGCTGGCATACCAGATAAGTATATGCGAATCAATCAGCCTAGTTTTGAAAGCCTTTTAGATACCTACTATCATAAAGATCCTAAAAAGGTTTCAACTTTTATATATAAACAACCATTGGATTTATTAAGAAAAGAGTTTATAATTATTGATGGCGGGGAAGCTCTTGATAGGAAGAAAGCTGCATTTGCAATATTTTTCAGATTGATTTCATGTGACAAAAATGGAACATGCATGATAAACTGTAATCTGACCCATAAATTACAATCTTTGAATAGGTCTGAAATGGGTGAAAACCGTAACGATATAACAGAGTTTATGAGAAATTATGATTTGTTGTTACTTTTTGAGGCACAAATGGGTGATTTCACTAATGGGTTTGATACAGGTAGATTTTATGATGAAATATTGGGGTATAGAGACGATCAAGTAAAACCAACGATAATTACTTTTGCAAATGCATTATCGTCCTCGGCAGTTTCAGAGACCGCTGAAAATTCATGGGTAGATCAAACAAGGTACGGTCAATATATGGGGTTGGCGGGTCAATCAGATTCAAGAAAAGATGGAAGATTCTTTAGGATAAGGGTAAAAAGCAATGGATAATTCAGATGATATTTTAGAGATAGAAAAACCTTTTAACGTTCGAGTCAATAACGAAGATTTGAAGGCTCTTGCTAAAAAAGAAGAGCCTAGATTCTTAAGCATATTACTGCGTGATAAAGATAGTTTGATGGATGCGATAGCGTTTAATATTCAATCCGGCGATGAAGGGCATTTCTGGTTCGCTAAACCAAGATTCCTGTTTATGATTATAAAAGAGTATTACACTAAATACCATGAAACACTAACACGAACAGCAATGGAATCAATTATGGATTCATTGTCTAGTCTTGGCAAGGTTAAAATCACTGACGATGAGCGTATATCTGCTAGAATGTATTATGATGAAGTATATAGTCTTCAAGCTCCAATAGAAGATTATGACTTGTTACGCGACCATATCAACAATAGATATGTTCAGTGGCAAGCGTTTGATATCATGAAGAATGAGATGGAGGGATTAGTCAAGGCAACAAGTAATCAAGACAAAAGAATAAAGAAGATTCAAGAAAAGTTTGCAGCCATTGATAATATGGAATCAGATTCATATTGTGGTAGCCTTGGTATGGTGGAAGCAATGCCAAGGATGCGAGAGTATATTACAGATCGTCGAGATCATCCAGAAAACGAGCCTAGAATTCCAACTGGTATACATGCCTTGGATAAGATATATTATTTATCACCTGGTTCTTATACCGTAATCGCAGGAATGATTAACGGTGGTAAAACAACTCTCATGTTCAATATAGGTATGAATATGGCTAGAGCTGGACATAATGTGGTTTATATCAGCATTGAAAAAGAGGCATTCCCGTTTATGATTCGCTTGACGGCTTTGCATGCATTGGTTGATTACAATAGGATTAAGGCTGGCGGTAAGGGGGAACATGGACTTTCCGATGTGTATTATGATAAATTGATAGAGGCTACACTTGATCTAGAAAAGAAAATAAAACCAAATTTCGATTGTATCCAAGCAGTTCCAGGCACCAAGATGACTAAATTGATTGCCGAAGTGGAGAAAATAAAATCTCGTAAGAAAGTTGACGTTTTGATTGTTGACTATCTTGGTGTTATTGGATTTGAAACCAATCATCCAGGTAGACCCGATTTGGATGAAGCTATGGTATCAAAAAGATTGCAAGCATATGGAAAGATAAATCGTTTTGTAACAATTGCAGGGTCACAGTTAAAAACGCCATCCGTAAAGGAAATTCGTAATAAAGCGAAAAAAGCGACAGTTGATGACCCTTCTAGTATTGAAATTAATACCGAAGACCTTGCAGGTTCAAAAATGATTATTGCTGACGCCGACAATGGTTTAAGTGCAGTTCTGAATAGTGATAGCCCTCCTACCAAGATGTTCGTTTATGGAACCAAAGCTAGAGATGATGCTTCAAGAGGTTGTGTAGTTCTTGATTTCGATGGTCGTATCGGAATGATAAGCGATCCAGAGTTTGAGTCGTCACATATAACTGAAGTAGATAGCCTTTTGTATGACGAACAGGTTACTGAAGCCGATTTAATGTCGGATGATGGTTTGTTTGGAGATGACAATACTATAAGTGCTTTGAATGACGACGATTTTAATTTTGTAGAAGATAAAAATGAATCCAATAAGCCAGACAAAGAAGATAAGGGGTTCATAGATGATGACGAACTATTATTTGATGAGCCACCTAAAAAGAAAGGGATTAAGAAATGACAAATGTTGATTCTATCTCTAAAATAGATCCAAATATGGATTTGAGTAGCTTGCGATTCTTAATGGATAGTCTCGTTAAGACAATAAGCCTTCCTGACTTCATAGAAAGTGAAGTTGGATGCGATATAATATGGACAGTACCTGAAATTTCCGCAAAATGTTGTTGTCCATTGCATCAAGAAGGGGAACCATCTTTTCATATAAACTTAAGAGATGGCGTATACATATATCACTGTTTCGGTTGCGGTGGGAAAGGTACAGTTATTCATTTTTGCAAAGAATATCATGGACTTAGAAATAAATTAGAAGCCATTTATTACCTCTGCAAAAAATACAATATTGAAAATACAAGTGATTTGATATTAGAGGGTATAAAAAGAGTTGCCGTAAAAGTTGATGAGCAAAGATTAATGGAAAATGCTAATATATTGGTGTCAAATCAATGCAGAATGTTGTTAAGGAAAAATTTTGATTTAAATAAAGCGTGGGTTGCCGCAGCGTATCGAAGATTAAATGAAGCACTATCGAATAAAGACAAAACAGAAATAGACAAAATAGGCTATGAAGCTTCAAACAGAATGAATTTAAAGGAGAACTAAAAATGATAAAACCATCATGGGACGAATATTTTATGGATATGACATATCTCATTGCTCAAAGGTCAATTGATCCATCTACAAAATGTGGTTGTATAATCGTATCAGATGACCACGCCGTATTGTCTGTTGGATATAATAATCCACCTAGTGATTGTGATGATGACAATACTCCATTAGGACGACCAGAAAAATATGATTATTTTGTTCATAGTGAAGAAAATGCAATACTTAATGCAGCTAGAAAAGGAATATCGCTAGATGGATCAACCGCTTATATTACTGGAACACCTTGTTGTAGATGTTTTAGGGGACTTTTGGGTGCTGGAATTAAACGTATAATTTATGGACCTAATACGGCAAAAATGAGCGACGAACAACAAGAAACAGTGAAAAAATTCATGAACAAATCACATAAAACAAAACATGATAAAATTGAAATTATAGAATTTAAGGGGAAAATTGGCGGAGCACTCTGCGAAACATCAGAGTATATTAAAAATAAATTTGGGGCATACGTGATAAACAATAATATTTAAGCGGTAAAATTTATGCAAACAGGCGGGAAAGATATAGAAGTAAATCAATATAGGAATGATTGGGCTTTGGCATTAATGAGTCAAGGGATTATTGTTAAATTGACAATTGCTAGATGGCGTGGATTCTCTAATTTAACATCCGATCAACTTGGACTTAAATTTTGCACTGAATTAAGCAGAAAAGCAACCGACAAATATATCCAGTTAGGGAGAGAAAAATTATTGCCTCCTGAAATTGACAAACAAATTTGTGGGATTGAACAAAAAGCAAGAACAAATTTAAAAGCTCATAGTTTTCAAACAGTTTGGGGATGGTTCGTTCCATTTACAGCTTTTGATGAATGGTCTGCTGAAAATGAAAAGATAAAACAGGAATTCTTTGGTTTATCTAATTTAATAGGCGAACAATACTATACAATACTAGATACTGTTAAAGAAGCCTACTCCAGTATAAGTCATGATGTTTGGGGAAGACTTTATACGGATGGCTCAACCCCTCCAGCGTCTTTTGTAAGTCATTTTGTAAATGAAATAGTTGCGAAAATACCATCAAAAATAGAAATCGTTTCAAGTTTCAAATATGATACAACTTATTTTGTAATTCCAATGCCATCGATTATAGAAGACAATCTTTCTCGTGCTAGACAGATTGAACGTAAGAAAGAGATGGACGATTTTCAAGCTAAATTAGAACAGACGGCTAAAGAAAAAATAGCGAATGAATACTTAAAGCGGAAACAGGATTTAATTGATGGTTTTCTGGATTCTACCGTATCGAACATAAGGAAACATGTTGCTGAATTGTGTGATGGAATTCTTATGGCTATTTCCAATGAATCAACCAAAAGAGAAATATCTAAATTACATAAGGAAAAAATTAAGAAAACAATTGAAAAAGTAAATTTGCTTAATTTTTATGATGATGAAGAAATGAAACGTCTATTACTTGACTTGGAAACCGAAGTAGATAAGTTTAAAGGCGAAAGAGATTACGATAATATAACTTTGACATTACAAAAGATAGTTAAAATAGGAACAGAAGAGTTCATACCACGAGATTTTAACCCATCTATCAGCGGATTAGAGCTTTAGACATTGCGACTCGACACATTGTTAAAGAAATCATTTCATTTGAGGTATAATACAAATATGAAAGACAGCATAAGAATATCCGATGAAAAAGGTAGAACTTTATTGAAGGTAAGAGATGGGAGAATTCTTATTGCTAGATTTGATAATATGACTAATAGTACAAAATCATTAATTATTGATTTGTATAAGGACATTGCAGGCGAAGATGTTGATAGTATAAAGGATTTCTTGGAATATAAGAATGAAGACTTTGAGTTTTGTTCGTAAAGGGTAAAAATAGGGAGATTAAAATGTCAGATGAAAAATTGTATGATCGTTTCAATGATGATGTCCAATATATGTTTATTTTTGCAAAAGCCGCCAGCATACAAGCCAATGTAGATCAGATATATCCTGAATCTTTTGTTGTTGGGCTTCTAACAATGGGAGCTAATGACGTTTCTAAAACATTGGCTTTGCACAATGTTGATTTGGAAATCATTCTTAAGGAATTCAAAAGCGATTTAGCTAATTTGAAATGCCCAAAGAAACTTTTAGACAGTGCTTATGAAAGAATTAAACCAAACCAAGTCGTTCAAGATATTTGTACGAAAGCATGTAAGATAGGAGATGGTCTAGGTCAAAAAAGCATTGGGGTTAATCATATATTCATGGCTATTTTAGAATTGTGCCCTGCGATAAAAGCTAAATTCGTAAAAAATGGAGTTAAACTTATTCCGTTTTTAAAGATGTTAAGTGATATTGGCGGAGTAAAATCTAAACCAAGAGGGAAAGGCAAAGAAACATCTAATGATTCTGCTATAAAAGCTTTTTGTACAGATATGACGAAATGTGCTGAAGAAAATAAATTCGATCCTATTTTGTTAAGAGATAATGAGATTGAAGAGGCTATCACAATTCTTTGTCGTCGCAATAAAAGCAACCCAATACTCGTAGGTGACCCCGGCGTCGGTAAGACAGCAATCGTTGAGGGCATATGTCAAAGGATAATCTCAAAGACAGTGCCACACAAGTTACAGGAAGCTAGGATATATTCTATTGAAATGGGTGCCCTTATCGCTGGAACAAAATATAGAGGCGAGTTTGAAAACAGGCTCAAGGACATTATTAAAGAATTTCATGATAATCCAAATTATATATTGTTTATTGATGAGATTCATAATATGGTTGGGGCAGGAAGTGCAAGTGGCTCTATTGATGCAGCCAATATGCTTAAACCAGAATTAGCTAGAGGATTAAAATGCATTGGAGCCACAACAAATGCAGAATATAAAAGAATTTTTTCGAATGATGGAGCATTGGATAGAAGATTTGAAAAAATAAAAATAGATCCACCTACAGCGGAACAGACGATTAGAATAATTCATGGTATAAAAGATAGATTGGAAGAATATCATAAGTGTACAATTTCAGATGATGCAATTGAAATGGCTGTTAAATTGTCAGCGAGATATAAACCTGAAAAGTTTTTCCCTGACAAGGCTATAGATTGCATCGATACGGCATGTGCAAAGTTCGCATGGAAAGATCATGAGAATTCTCAAATTGTTGGACAAGATATCGCAATGGTTATCAGCAAACAATGCAAAATACCACTTGAAATGATTTTATGGGATAGCTATTCAAGGATTCAAAACACTGAAGATATCCTAAAGGGCAAAATAATATCTCAAGATCATGCTATAATGGCTATTTCAAGAGTACTTAAGAATTCATACAGCGGTGTAAGAGATCAGAACAAACCAATTGGCGTTTTTGTCTTTGGAGGAGAAAGCGGAACTGGAAAAACATTGACTGCTAAGGAATTGGCAAAAGCATTATTTGACAATGAATCCTCTTTTATAAGGCTGGATATGTCTGAATACTCTGAATCTCATTCTGTGAGTAAAATTATAGGCAGTCCACCTGGTTATGTCGGATATAAAGACAGTCACGTTGTAGCTGATTATATTCGCAATCGACCATATAGCGTTTTACTTCTAGATGAAATTGAAAAATCTCATCCACAGGTAGTTAAATTGTTTTTACAAGCCATGAAAGAGGGATTCTTTACAGACGCAAATGGTGAAAAGGTCAATTGTAAGAATTTAATTATCATTATGACTGGCAATTTCAATATGCATACTAAAACTGGCGGGGGATTAGGGTTTGGGAATTCAACACCAGCCGATGAAACTCAATTAGGACGAGAAAAATTGATTAAATTCTGCAAAGAGATTTATGGTGAGGAGTTTTTAAACAGAGTTGATGATTTTATCGCCTTTTTACCGCTTAATGAATCAGATTTGAAGAAAATAGCTGGTTTGGAATTGAATAAATTGCTCAATAGAATCGAAAGAAAAGAAATTTGTATCTCTTTTTCAAACGATGTAATTGAAAAAATGATTGAATTAAGTAAAGCAGAGCATGGACTTAACGCAATGAAAATAGAACGATTAGTTTCTAAATATATTGAACCTTGTTTGGCAGATATGTTTTTAAATCTTGAAAAAGAAGACAATCTTAACTATAATGTAGTCATTGAAGTAAAAAATGATAAATTTATAGCCAAAAAGAGCAAAAAGAAGAAAGGTTGATATGGGCAAAGATTATTATGCTATTTTAGAAGTGGAACGTACTGCTACTTCCGAAGAAATCAAAAAATCATACCGGAAACTAGCACTTAAATACCATCCAGATAGAAATCCAGATAATAAAGAGGCAGAAGAAAAATTTAAAGAGATAGCTTCTGCATATGAGATATTGTCGGATGAAGAAAAACGGTCTAAATACGATCAGTTTGGCGAAGAGGCGTTTAATCGGTCTAATTATAGAGATCCAAGAGAGGCGTATTCGAATTTCCAACAGTCTTATCAGTATCACGATTTAGATGAAATGATGGAGAACCTTAGAAATATGCATAATCGAGCTAGAGCGTCAAGTGAACGTGTTATTGCTACTCCAGATATTAAAGTTGTATGCAGATTGTCTTTGATTGATGCAATTAAGGGCGGAAAAGTTGCAATGAAATATAATCGTATTATTTCATGCGATTCTTGCAAAGGTCAAGGATATACAACTGGCGATTCTTGCAAGGCGTGTAACGGACAAGGATTTATACAACGCCAATTGCAAGGGAATATGTTCATCCGTCAATCATGCAATAATTGTCAAGGTCAAGGAGTAGAACTAATCCCTTGTAGTCATTGCAATAAACATGGTTCAAAAACAGTAGAAACAAAAATAAATGTTAAAATACCTGCTGGCGTTTTAAACATGTCCACCCTAAGAATTAAAGACAAAGGTAATGCCGTATATATCAATAAAAACCTTAAAGTGGGAGACTTAAATGTCGTTGTTGATTATCCAACTACAGAAAATGGAATAACAATGGATAACGGTAATATATATATGTCTGTAAATGCTTCTGTTGACAAAATGATTAACGGAGATACGATTTCAGTCGATATAGGATGCAAGAAAATAGATGTAACACTTGATCCCTCTAAACCATCTGGATACAATTATGGGATTAAGAATGGCGGAGCTAAAGAAAACAAATATGCTTATATAAAGGTTTTAGCTTATTTCCCACAGAATATTCTAACAGATATTCAAAGAGAAAATATAGTTAAATCTTGGAGAGAAGCATATGGCGAGTCAGAAAAAATCATCCAACCTAATAAGTCTTGAGCCGTTTTTAACAAACGATCTTGGACGTGTAAGCGGCATTCCTGCAAATACCAATCCCCATTCGCCTCCTGATGATATATTGCAATTACAAACAGATGTTATTAATGTCTTAGAAAAGAGGGTTGACATTAATACTTTTGAAAGAGAATATCAACAGAAAATAAAAAGTTATTATCAGTTTTCAGGTACGGCGACTTTAACTGACGATCCATCTGCAATAAAAATGACGAAAAATACGATGGATCTTATTTAGTGTAAATAGTGTTTTTATCTTGATTATATAGTAAAATGTTGTATAATAGGTTTATAAATTATGAATAAGTTTTTAGTATTACCATGTTTTGACCAAACAGAAGAAGAAGGATACCAAGGAACTGTTGTTTCATTGGCTAATGCTTCTAATCCATCATTTATGTTATTCTTCCCGTTTGATCCAGAATATGCTAGATTGATTAATATTATTTTAAAGAAAGAAGAAGCAAATAAAACCGATTTGCATATATTGTCAACATATCAAACAATGGTTCATTCTTGGAAGGCAGGCGATAGATATCTTTCAGGGATTGTTCTTGATTTTGAATACGACGAAGAATCAGAAGAGGAAATAATTGCTCCAACACTTGTAATTTGTGATGCGAATGGTAATATAGATGCTCTTTTGAAAGTGAATTTCGTACAGTCAGTTATTTTAGCAGCATTAGAAAGAAAAGAAATGATTGTTACAGACGATTTGTTACAAAGCTTATTGCCAGACGATGAAGAGGACGACGACGATGACGAGGAAGAGGATGAAGAAAAAGCAAAATTCCCAATCGATAAACAAATTTTAGATATAGCAAAAGAAATCATGACAGGGAAAGGCAAGGGCAAGGATTCAACGGATAATGCCGAATCAGACGAAACAAAAAAATAAACATTTTAGGTGCAGTTGTTGTTGCTAAAATCTAGAAAATGGAGATGATTACAAGCGCAAGTAGTCGATTCCTTAAAATGCGATAACGATTGCACCTTTTTCTTTTTTAAAAATAAATCTTGAAATTAAAAATAAATTTAGTATAATAAAGGAAAGTTAGGAAAAGAATAAGAATAAAAAACAAATTATGAAAACTCTCGTATACAGTCTATGTTCGTTATCAAGTAGTTATTACTCCTTGAGT